>ERZ778029.1985-NODE-1985-length-14941-cov-4.292691_pt1 | contig 14941 bp, 6 predicted proteins | sample MGYA00375759_ERZ778029 | MGnify/ENA primary metagenome ERZ778029 (study PRJEB29350, sample SAMN05389819) | bioreactor metagenome | isolation source: Ammonium sulfate bioreactor | place: South Africa: University of Cape Town | collected 2014-04-04 ...
TCTCGCTCGTGGTGGTGTTGAGCGCAGTGATCTGGTCGAGCACGAGCTTCTGGTTGCCGAGCGCCTGGGCGACGATGACCGCTGTCCGCAGCGCCGAGACCGTCGTGGTGGAGGCACGGTCGACGCCCTTGATCAGCTCGATGTTGTTCTTGATGATGATGTCGATCGCCAGGTAGCTCTGGATCGACACCGCCAGCTGGGTGAGCAGGTCCTGGTGCTTCTGCCGGACGTAGAACAGCACGTCCTGGTTGAGGGTCTTGGCCTTCGCCGGGTCGGACATCTCCAGTTCGGCGATCTGGGCCGACAGCCTCGCGTCGAGCCGTTCGGCGATGTAGACGTACTGGTTCAGCCGGCCCATCACCGTCCAGAGGTTCTGCTTCTCCATGTTCAGGGCGGCATTGTCCTTGGTCAGCTCGTCCTGGCCGGAGCGCAGCGCGTGCAGGATGCCGTTGAGGTGCTGCTGGGAGCTCTGGTTCTTGCGAAAGTAGTCGCCGACCTGCTTGCCGACGCCGAGCTTGCTCCAGAAGTTCTTGTCCTTGCGAGCCTGGGCGGGGTCGAGATCCTCCACTGTGCGGCGGAGTTCGAGCAGCGTCTTGCTGACCTTGGACGCCTCGGCGAGCCCGCCGGTCTCCACCGCGCGGACCGGGGTCTCCAGCAGCCGGTTCGAGGTCTCGGCGGCCTTGCGGATGTCCGCGTCGCCCATGCTACGGACGGCGTCCGCCTGGGCGGAGAACGTCGGGGAGTTGGTCTCGGCGGCGCCGATCCCCTTGAGGAACTCGTCCACCTTCGCATCGAGGACGGGGACCTGCGCGGCCTCGACCTGCGGCGCCATCGCGGGCGCCTGGGTCGCGGTCACGGCGGACGGAGCCGCCGGAGGGGTCAGGGTGAGGACGTCCGGGGGCGCCAGCTGCGCGGCAATGCCCTGGCCGGCGGGCTGAACTGGAGTGGTCATGGCGGGCCTCTCGATCGACAACGGTTACCAATCTAGCGGTCGCATCTGCCGATGCACGGGCCACTCCCGGTGGGCCGCGCCCGGTGCCGGGGACGCGCCCGGGGCAACCCTGAGCGGGACGGGTTCCGTGGTTGTCTGCTGCGGATGATTCCATGGGGACATGAGCTCGTCGGTGACGGTGTCGCGGCCACTGGCGGAGCTGTCGCCTGCGCAGTCCGCCGTCCTGGCCGCCTGGTCGGCGCCCACGTTGCTGCTGGGCGGGCCGGGCACCGGCAAGACCACCGTGCTGGTCCACGGCATGCTCTCCCGGCTGCGGACGGACGCGCCGGCGCCGATCTTCCTGGCGAACAGCCGGCTGGAGGCCAGCCGGCTGCGGAACCTGCTGGTGCGGGAACTCGGCGAGGGCACCTGGCAGCCGCGGGTGAGCACCGTCCACGCGCTGGCCCGGTCGCTGTGGCAGCGGTTCTCCGGGCGGGCCGACGTGCGACTGCTGGCTGCCCCGGAGCAGGAGTTCCGCGTCCGCGAGTTGCTGACCGGGCCGACGTCGGCCGGCTGGCCGGCGACGCTGGCGCAGGCCGTCGGCACCCGGGGCTTCGCCGCCCAGGTGCGGGCCGCTCTGGCCCGCACCCGGCAGCTCGGCCTCGAGCCGGAGGACCTCGTCGGCTTCGGGGACGCAGCGGGCCGGCCCGAGTGGGCCGCTCTGGGCCTCTTCTTCGCCGAGTACCTGGACGTGCTGGACGCCGAAGGCGTGCTCGACTACGCCGAACTGGTCCACCGGGTGCGGCTGCTGCTGGCCGATCCGGAGATCCAGGCGGTCGTGTGGGCGGAGACCGGTGCTGTGCTGGTCGACGACTTCGCCGAGCTCGATCCCGCACAGCTGGCCCTGGCCGCGGCCGTGGCCGGAACGGCGCCCGTCCTCGCGGCCGCCGACCCGGACAGCGTCTCGGCGGCCTTCCGCGGGGCCGATCCCCGGGCGATCGCGGACTTCCGGCGGCTGCTCACGCGTCCGGACGCGGAGACCCGGGTCGTCCGGCTGGAGCACGGCTACCGCTGCGGGGGTGCGATCGCGGCCGCGCTGTCAGGGGTGCGTGCGCGACTGCCACGTCCGCCGGGAGGTGGTTCCCCGAGCCTGTCGACGGCACCCTCGGCTACCGGTTCACCCTCGACAGTGCCCGGCCCCGACGGGGACGTGACCGTCCTCGGCTGCGCCGACGAGGCCCAGCAGGCCCGGGTGATCGCCGACGAACTCCGCCGTGCCCGCTTCGACCTTGGCCTGGACTACTCCCGGATGGCCGTCCTGGTGCGGTCGGGACGCCGCCAGCTCGACCCGATCACGCGGGCGCTGCTGGCGGCCGGTGTCCCGGTCGAGGTGGCGGGGGAGGACATCCCGCTGGCGCAGGCGCCGGCCGTCCGTCCGCTGCTGCTGGCCCTGGAGGCCGCCGCGGCCGGCGAGGTGTCGCCCGACCAGGCCGAACGGCTGCTGACCGGGCCGCTCGGCGGGTTCGACTCGATCAGCCTGCGGGCGTTGTGCCGGCAGTGGTGGGCGGCCGGCAACCAGGCGCACCGCTACCTGCCGGTGCCGGCCCAGCTCGCCCTGCTGCTGAACCAGCCCGGCTGGGCGGCGGATGCCGGGGACGATGCGCCGGCCGAGACCCGGGGGCTGGCCGCGCTCGCGGGGCTGCTGGCCGCCGCTCGAGCGCTGCTCGACGCCGGCCGACCCGTGGACGAGGTGGCCTGGAAGCTGTGGCAGGGCACGGACTGGCCGCAGCGACTCTCGGCGGAGTCCGCGCGGGGAGGTGCGCTCGGCAGCCGGGCCGACGCCGACCTGGACGCGCTGTGCGCCCTGTTCGAGACAGCCGCCGAAGCCGACCGGCGCGGCGGCCCCGGCGGGGTGCGGGCCTTCGTCGCCGAGTTGGCCGCCCAGCAGATCCCGGCCGACCGGCAGCGGGAGGCCGGGGTACGGCGGCGCGGGGTCGAGGTGCTGACCGCGCACCGGGCGCGCGGACGGGAGTGGGATCTGGTGGTCGTCGCCGGCGTCCAGGAGGGCAGCTGGCCGGCCGGCCGCCGGCTGAGCACCCTGCTCGACGCGTCCAGCCTGACCGCGGACGGGTTGGGTCCGGGAGCCGACCCGCGCGAACTGCTGGCTGCCGAGCGGCGGCTCTTCCACCTGGCCTGCTCCCGGGCCCGGCGCCGGCTGGTCGTGACGGCGACCGCCGGCACCCAGGGCGAGAACGACACCCCGTCCCGGTTCCTCGACGAGCTGGGGATCCCGCTGGTCACCGCCGCTGCTCCGGTCTCGGCGGTGACGCTGCCCGCGCTGGTGGCCGAGCTGCGCCGGTGGTCGACGTCCCCGTCCGCTCCGCCGTCCGTCCGGGATGCCGCCGCCGTTGAACTGGCCCGGCTGGCGGACGCACGGGATCCGCGTGGGCACCCGCTGGTGGCGTCCGCCGACCCGCGGAACTGGTGGGGAGTGCGCGAGCTGTCCAGCCCGCCCGAGCCGACGCCGCCCCCCATCCGGCTCAGTCCAAGCCAGGTGAACTCGGTGCTGACCTGCCCGCGGAACTACTTCCTGTCCCGCCAGGCCGGCGGGGACGGCGGGATCGCGATGGCCGCCACGCTGGGCTCGCTGATCCACCGGCTCGTCCAGCTCGCCGTGGCCGAGGACTGGGGTCCGGCCGAGTTCAGCGCCCAGCTCGACCTCGTCTGGGACCGGCTGCCGTTCGAGGCTGCGTGGTTTTCGGCCAGCGAACGGCTGGAGGTGGAGTTGGCCCTGTCCCGCTTCCTGAACTGGCGGGCCGTCCGCGGGGGTGAACTGGTCGCGGTCGAGGCGCCGTTCAGCGTCGACCTCGAACTCGACGGGCTGCCGATCCGGCTGAGCGGCCAGGTGGACTGGCTCGAACGCGCCAACGGCGGCCTGCTGGTGGCCGACTTCAAGACGTCCCGCACCCAGCCGACCGTCGAGCAGGTCGCCGGGATGGACCAGCTGGGCCTCTACCAGCTGGCGATCGCAACTGGCGGCTTCGCGGCGATCGCACCTGAGCTGACCCCGGTCGGGGCCTCGGCGGTCTACCTGCGCCAGGCCGGACGGCCGGAGGACACCCCGAAGGAGTTCTGGCAGCCGTCGCTGGGGACGCGTCCGCACCTCACCGACGACCCGGGCGAGTGTGCCTACGAGACCTGGGCGCACCAGAGGCTGGTCGCCGCGGCGCGGATCGTCGCGGACGGACGTTTCCCGGCCACCCCGGGTGCCCAGTGCGCCCGGTGCCCCTTCGCCGGCAGCTGCCCGGCCAGCGATCGCGGGCGGCAGGTGGTCGGATGAGTCTCACCGATCCCCGCCAGCTCGCCGACCTGCTGCGGATCCCCTTCTCCGACCAGCAACTGGCGGCGATCACCGCGCCGCTGGAACCGTCCGTGATCATCGCCGGCGCGGGCTCGGGCAAGACCACCGTGATGGCGGCCCGGGTCGTCTGGCTGGTGGGGTCGGGCGCCGTCCGCCCCGACCAGGTGCTCGGCCTGACCTTCACCCGCAAGGCGGCCGGCGAACTCGGCAGCAGGGTGCGGCGGGCCCTCGGCTCCGCCGGCCTGCTCGACACCGAGGGCGCCGAGGAACTGATCCTCACCTACGACGCGTTCGCCGGACGCCTGGTGGCCGAGCACTCGCTGCTGCTCGGCATCGAGCCGGGCGGACGGATGATCACCGGAGCCGCCCGCTACCGGCTGGCCGCGCGAGCGGTCGCGGACGCGCCCGGACCGCTGCACCACCTGTCGCGGCTGCGTCCCCAGTACGTCACCGAGCGGGTGGTCGACCTGGCCGGGCAGCTGCGGTCCCACCTGGTGGGGCCCATCCAGCTCGCCGGCCAGGCGGAGATCTTCGCCGCAGCCCTGGCCGCAGCGCCCCGCCGCGGGGGCACCGAGTACAAAGCCGTCGCCGAAGCACGGATCGCGCAGGACGAGCGGCTGGAATTGGCCGCGCTGGTCGTCCGGTACGAGGAGCTCAAGGCCGAACTGGGCTACGTCGAGTTCGCCGACCAGATGGCCGATGCCGCCCGGCTGGCCACCGAGGTGCCCAGCGTGCCCGAGGCGCTGCGCGGCGAGTTCTCCGTCGTCCTCCTCGACGAGTACCAGGACACCTCGGCCGCACAGGCGACGCTGCTGCGCGGGCTGTTCTCCGGGCCGGATGCCGGCCACGGCCGGGGGCATCCGGTCACGGCGGTGGGCGACCCGTGCCAGGCGATCTACGGCTGGCGGGGCGCTGCCGCGAGCAACATCCTCGACTTCGCCCGCGACTTCCCGCAGGCCGACGGCACCCCGGCCGTCGCCTACGCACTCACCGTGAACCGGCGCAGCGGCCAGCGGATCCTGGACGCGGCCAACGAGCTCGCCATCGGCGTCCGGGCCGACCCGGCGCTGGCCGTCCACGGGCTCGACCTCGACCTGGTGGCTCCGCCCGAGGTGCCGCCGGGACGGCTGGAGGCCGCAGCGTTCGCCACCTGGCCGGACGAGTTGGCCGCGCTGGCGGACCGGGCCGCCGACCTGCACGCGTCCGGACGGGTGGCGGCCTGGTCGGACATCGCGGTGCTGTGCCGGCGCAACTCCCAGGTCGCCGCCGTGTACCAGTCCCTGGTGGAGCGGGACGTGCCGGCCGAGATCGTCGGCCTCGGCGGGCTCCTCGACCTGCCGCCGGTCGCGGACGTCGTCGCCACGTTGACACTGCTCGCGGACCCGACGGCGAACCCGTCCGCGATCCGGCTGCTGACCTCGGCCCGTTGGGCGATCGGCCTCCCCGACCTGGCCAGGCTCGGCCGGCGGGCCAGGGAGATCAGCGAGGCGAAGCGGCCGGCCGACGCGGGTGGCCAGGTGGAGGCCGTCGTGCCGGGGCCACTGACCGCCCAGCCCAGCCTGCTCGAGGCCATCGCCGATCCGGGACACCTGGACTACAGCCGGGCCGCGCGGGAACGGTTCGCCGAGTTCGCAGTGGAGATGGCCGGCCTGCGCCGGCACGCCGGCGACACGGTGACCGAACTGGTGTCGAGGGTGATCGCGACCCTGGGCCTCGAGGTGGAGACCGAGGTCGCCCAGCCGGGAGGCTCGGCCCCGCTGGCCGCGCTCGTGCAGGCCGTCGCCGACTACACCGGCATCGACGCCGAGGCGTCCTTGGCCGGCCTGCTGGCCTACTTCGAGGCCGAGCGCGAGTACGGCACCGGTCTGGAGCAGGCCGTGGTGTCGGCGTCCGACTCGGTCAAGGTGCTCACCGTGCACCGGGCGAAGGGACTGGAGTGGGAGGTGGTGTTCCTGCCGGCGCTGGCCGCCACGGTGTTCCCCGCCGACCGGGTCACCGGGAACTGGCTGAGGAGCGCTGCTGCGCTGCCGTACCCGTTGCGGGGCGACGCCGGGTCGCTGCCGCAGCTCGGCAGCGTCGACCACAAGGAGATCGCCGGCTTCGCCGAGGCGCTGAGGGATCAGCAGCGGCTGGCCGAGGACCGGCTGGCGTATGTCGCCGTCACCCGCGCCCGGCAGCTGCTGCTCGCCAGTACCCACACCTGGGCGGAGTTGCTGGCCCGGCCGCGGGCACCGTCGGACTACTTTGCGGCGGTCTGCGCGTTCGCCGAGGCGGTGCGGTTGCCGGACGAGCTGCCGCAGACCAACCCGCTGCTGTCGGTCGATGCGCAGGCCGACTGGCCGGCGGCCGGTGCCGGCGCGGACTTCGAGTTGCGCCGGCGTGCCGCTGCCGCCGTCGAAGCGGCCCGCGGTTCCCGACCCGTGGCCGGCCGCGGTGGCGTCGACGACCTGGACGCGGACGCAGGCGAGCTGGTCGCCGGCTGGCGCCGTGCCGGGGATGCTCTCCTCGCAGCGGCGACCGCGGATGCCCGCGCGCGGGGCGGCGTCCGGCCCGACTACCTGTCGGTGACCGGCTTGGCGCGGCTGGGACGCGATCCGGAGGGCTTCCTCGCCGAGCAGCGCCGGCCGATGCCGCGCCGGGTGAGCGAGGCGCAGCGGTGGGGGATCGGGTTCCACTCCTGGCTGGAGGACCGGTTCCGGGGGGCGGCCCCGCTGCTGGCCGACGAGCCGGACCTGGAACTGGCCGGAGCCGAGTTCGAGAAGCTGAGAACCGGCTTCGAGTCCGGCCCGTACGCGAACCTGGTGCCGCTCGCGGTGGAGACGCCGTTCACCCTGGTCCTCGGCGGACGGCTGGTTCGCGGCCGGATCGACGCGGTCTTCCCGGGCCCGGACGGCCGGCCGCAGGTCGTGGACTGGAAGACCGGCGACGCCCGGCGCTCCGACCCGGTGCAGCTGGCCTGCTACCGGCTGGCCTGGGCCGAGTTGCACGGTCTGGCGCCGGACCAGGTGGACGTGGTGTTCTACGACCTGCCGACCGGGGAGATCGTCCGTCCCGACCGGCTGCCCGACCGGGCCGGGCTGGAGGCCATCTCGGTTAGCCTGAACCCGTGAGTACCTGGACCGGGCCGCAGCCGTTCGATCGCTGCCAGGACCGCCGCTTCGACGCCGACTGGGTGGCGTCGCTGTGGCCGGCGTCCCGCGTCCTCGGCGTCACCGGCACTGGACGCCTGACGGCGTCCCCGGGCGGCCTCGACTGGTCGGCTCCGGCCGGCGCTTACGACGACCAGCGGCACTACCTGCTGGGGCTCGTCGGCGATCAGGCCGTCTTCGCCGAACAGGTCGCCGACGCGCCGGTCACCCTTCGCGAGGTGATGGACGGGCTGGCCGATGCCGAGCTGGAGGTGGCCTTCACCGCGGCCGCGCTGGTCGGCTGGCATGCGCGGGCGGGCTTCTGCCCGGTGTGCGGAGCCGGCACGGTCGCGGCCGGCGGCGGCTTGCTGCGGCAGTGCACGGGCTGCGGGGTCGAGCTGCATCCGCGGACCGATCCGGCGGTGATCGTGGCGATCCTGGACGCCGACGACCGGCTGCTGCTCGGTCGCCAGCCGGTTTGGCCGGAGCGTCGCTACTCGGTCTTCGCCGGCTTCGCGGAGGCGGGGGAGTCGCTGGAGCAGGCGGTGCACCGGGAGATGGCCGAGGAGATCGGGCTCGCGCTGGCGGACGTCACGTATCTGGGCTCCCAGCCCTGGCCGTTCCCGCAGTCGCTGATGGTCGGCTTCCGGGCTCGCGCCGCGTCCGCCGACGTGCGCCTGCTCGACGGCGAGATCGAGCAGGCCCGGTGGTTCACGCGGAGCGAGCTCAGTGCCGCGATCGCGTCCGGGGAGGTGCTGTTGCCGATGACGACCTCGATCGCGAACCGGATGATCAACAGCTGGCTGGACGGACGGCTCGGCCCGGCCTGACGGACGGTCAGCGTCCGGGCGGCGCGAGGGAGTCCCAGTCGCCGATGGCTCCCTGCAACGCGCCGAGGGCGGCCTCCACCAGGGGCCCGCGCTGCGCGGGCGGACACCCGGCCGCCACCCACTGCTGGGCCGCGGCTCCGAGGAAGCCGAGGAACCCGACCACGCCGATCCGGCCGCGCTCCCAGTCCGGATTGCGCAACCGCTGTGACAGCTGGCCGGCGAGCTGCCGGCGGAAGTCCGCGCGGAGCTGGTCGACCTCCGGCGGGTCGACCTGGGCGGAGAAGAACGGGGAGGCGGACGGGTTGTCGGCCGACGCCATCTGGTCGAGCGTCGCCTCGATCAGCACCCGGACCAGGTCGCGGGCCGACGAGTTGGGCGGGAGAGCGGCCACCGCCGACGCCTGGCTCTCGGTCAGGCCGTCCAGCTCTCGCCTCACGACGGCGGCGTACAGTCCGGCCTTCGATTCGAAGTACTTGAACACCAGCGCCTCGGAGGCGCCACAGGCTCGTCCGATCGCGGCCATCGAGACCTGGTCGTAGGGTGCGGCCGCGAACGCCTCGGTGGCCGCCGCCAGGATCGAGTCGGAGCGGTCAGCGGGCTGAAGCCGCTGCCGTCTGTTGGCCGCCGAGGTGCTCATCGATGGACATCCTAGCTCTAGTGAGTTAAGCTCAACACAGTTATTGAGTTCGACTCACCAAGGAGCGTGATGACTGCACCCAAGCCCACGTGGCCCGATTCGGTGATCTGGTGGCACTGCTACCCCTTGGGTTTCGTCGGCGCCGAACGTCACCGCATCGATCACATCGAGCATCGGCTGGGCCGGCTGGGGAACTGGCTGGGCTACCTGATCGAGCTCGGTGCCAACGGGCTGCTGCTGGGCCCGATCTTCGATTCGGCCAGCCACGGCTACGACACTCTCGACCACTACCGGATCGACGCCCGCTTGGGCGACGAGGCCGACTTCGACGCACTGCTGGCGGCAACGAAGGCCCGCGGCGTCCGGGTCCTGCTCGACGGGGTGTTCAACCACGTCTCGGCCGACCACGAGATCGTCACCCGGGCGATCGCGTCCGGCCCCGGCAGCGTGGACGGAGACTGGATCCGCTGGGTCGACGGCTACCCGCGAGGCTTCGAGGGCAACCTGGACCTGGTCGAGCTGAACCTCGCCAACCCCGCCGTCCAGGACTACGTGGTGGACGTGATGAGCCACTGGCTGGACCGGGGCATCGACGGCTGGCGCTTGGACGCGGCGTACGCACCGGGCGCCGACGCGTGGGCCCCGATCGTCGCCCGCGTCCGCGCCGACCACCCCGACGCGTGGCTGCTCGCCGAGGTGATCCACGGCGACTACGCCGGGTTCCAGGCCGCCTCCGGCGTCGACTCGGTCACCCAGTACGAGCTGTGGAAGGCGATCTGGAGCTCGCTGTCCGACCGCAACCCGCACGAACTTGCCTGGTCGCTGCAGCGGCACGCCGAGTTCTGCGAGTCCTTCCGGCCGCAGACCTTCCTCGGCAACCATGACGTGACCAGGATCGCGACGAGGCTGGACGACCCGGCCCGGCTGCGGCTGGCGACGGTCCTGCTCGGGCTTCTGCCCGGCGTGCCGTCGGTGTACGCCGGCGACGAGCAGGGCTTCACGGGGGAGAAGACCGAGAACAGCACCGGCGACGACGCGGTGCGTCCGCCGTTCCCCGAAGACCCGGCCGGACTGCTCGGCTTCGGCCGGCCGGTCTTCGAGCACTACCAGGAGGTGCTGGGACTGCGTCGCCGGCACCCGTGGCTGGTCTCGGCCCGGTTGACGGTCGCCGAGGTCACCCAGGAGGGCCTGGCGATCGAGCTCTCCGGGGACGGCGGGCGACTCGGGCTCGCCCTGAACTTCACCGACCGGCCGGTGGTCCTGCACCTGTGGGACGCGGAGGTGCGGATCGACGGCTGCGACTACCGCGTGGTCGGCTGAGGACGTCGGGGTCGAAGCCAGCCGGACGTGTGGCGGAACCTACAGCCGGTCTCGCAGCCCCGAGGCCCGCTGCGCCCGCTGCCGGACCGCCAGGGCCAACGACTCCGGCGAGCCGATCAGGGTCACCTGCGTCCGCGCCCGGGTGATCGCGGTGTACAGCAACTCCTGGGTGAGCAGCGGTGAGTCCGGGGTGGGCAGCACGACGGTGACCCGGTCGAACTGGCTGCCCTGCGCCTTGTGGACGGTCATGGCGTGGATCGTCTGCACGCCCTCCAGCAGGAACGGCGAGACCGTGTGCACCCGGTCCCCGCGGGCGAAGCACGCCTGCAGCGTCCCATCGACGTTCACGACGACTCCGGTGTCGCCGTTGTAGACCCCGAGGTCGGGGGCGTTCTGGGTGACCAGCACCGGACGGCCGGCGTACCACGCCGGTGTCGGGTCGAAGTCGTCCATCGCCGCGACCAGCCACTCCTCGACCTGGCGCGACCACAGGCTCACCCCGTACGGTCCGCGCCGGTGCGCACAGAGCAGCCGGTGCTCGTCCAGAGCCGCGAGCGCATCCGCCACCCTGCCCTCCCGTGCGGCGGTGACCAGTTCGCGGCCGGTGCGGACCACCCGCTCCCGCAGGTCGGTCAGCGCCGCCGTCGGGGCGAACGCCACGCCGCCGGTCCCGCCGGAGGCGAGTCGCAGCGTCCCGTCCACGTCGGAGGCCAGGACGGCCTCGGCCAGGGCGGCGATCCCCGGCACTGAGCGGTAGTTGTGCCGCAGCCGCACCACCGGCCCGGACGCCGGCAGGCCGAGCGCGGCCAGCGCGTCGGCGAGCGGAGCGTTCGCCGGGGAGGGCGCTGCCGCGATGTCGGCCAGGACCGCGCCCGCCTCCACCGGCGCCAACTGGTCGGGGTCGCCCACCAGCACCAGCCGGGCTTGTGGTCGTAACGCCTCCAGCAGCCGCGCCATCAGCGTCACGTTGACCATCGACGCCTCGTCCACCACGACGACGTCGTGCGGCAGGGGATTGGCCGCGTCGTGCCGGAACCGGTTCCGCGATTCCGGCAGCCAGCCCAGCAGCCGGTGGATCGTGCTCGCCTGGAGCGTCCCGAGCGCGCCGGCCAGGTCGGACGGCAGGTCCGACACCGCTCCGGCGAGCGCCTCCTGCATCCGTACCGCGGCCTTGCCGGTGGGTGCGGCGAGAGCCACCAGGGGAGCGGACGGCAGCACCCGGTACAGCACGCCGAGGAGCCGGGCCAGCGTGTGGGTCTTGCCCGTGCCGGGTCCACCGGCAACGACCGTCACCGACGAGAGCACGGGGACGACCGCGGCAGCTGCCTGGTCGCGGTCGGCGCCAGCCAGCAGTTCGTCGCGGGCCGCCTGCAGCGCCGCCAGCGGCACCGACGCCGGCAGCCGATCCCTGCGGGCCGTGAGCTGGTCAGCGACGATCGACTCCTGGAGCCAGTACCGCTCCAGGTAGAGCAGGTCGCCGACCAGCCGCAGTGGCCGGTCGCCACCGCCGGGCTTCCCGACCGTGACCAGCGGACTCGCCTCGATCGCGGCCCGCCACTCGCCCGGCTGCGGCCACAGCTCGGCAGGCACTCCGACTGTCTCCTCGTCGAGGTCGAACCGGTCGCGTCCGAGCTCGGAGACCTGCAGGCAGGTCGATCCCGCCCGCAGCGCCCGGACGGCCAGGGCGAGTGCCAACTGGACGCGCTGGTCGGGCTCGGCGTACAGGAACGCCACCTTCTGGGCGACGTGCACGTCGGCCCAGGACAGGACTCCGGTGGCGTGCACGTCCCGCAGCAGTCCGGGGAGCAGGCTGGTGGCCAGATCGGTCACGGCGTCCCCCGATCGGCGAGCAGCTCGGACAGCTCGGCCACCAGACCACCGGGCGGGAACCAGTCGAAGACACCGGTGATCGTCCCGTCCGGCCCGGGCCGCGCGTCGCGTCCCCCCATGCCGCGGACGAACAGGTAACCCACCCCGCCGAGATGGCGTTCGGGGTCGTAGCCGGCCAGCCGCGAGCCGAGGAACCGGTGCAGGGCAACGCAGTACAGGATCGCCTGCAGCGGGTAGTGCGTCCGCAGCATCTCCGCCACCATCGCGTCCCGGTCGTAGTGGGCCAGGGTGAGGTCGGCCGGACCGAGCCGGTTCGTCTTGTAGTCGACCACGACGAATCGCGGCTCGGCGTCGTCGCCGATGCGCAGCACCGAGTCGATGCTGCCGGTGAGGAAGCCGCGCAGCACCTGGCCGCCGAGCAGGGGGTGGGCCAGCTCCTCCGGATAGCCGGCGAGTGGGTCGTCGGACGGCAGCCACTGGTCGAGCAGGGACGCCACGTCGCCGAGGGTGGTGCGCGAGGCCGCGTTGCCGAGCGCGAACTCGAAGCTGAGCTCGCTGAGCCGGTCCGCGATCGGGACGCCGGCGAGCGGCCGGTCCCCGGTCAGCCGGCCGAGCGGGGTGAGCAGGCTGGGCAGCATCCCGGCCGACAGGGCCTCCGGGCTCACGCCGGGAACGCCGAACCTGCGTCCGGCGGCGGTGGTCTCGGCGAGCAGCCGCTCGGCGAGCGCCGGTTCGTCGGCCGGGGTCGGGGCGTACCAGTCGAGGTTCTCCAGGACGTGGTGGACCAGGCTCCCGAACGCCGTGCCCCCGGGCAATTCGGCCATCGGCGACGGCTCGGACGCCGGCGCGGCGGGCGGGCCACCCGACTCGATGCCGACATCGTCGACGGGCTCGTCGTCCAGCAGCCCCTCGCCCGCGGCCACCGGCGGACGGGAGTGCACGGCCTCGGTGAGCCCCGAGTAGGACGTCCGTCGCCACAGCGGGTCGACGTCCCGGTTGAAGACGGCAGGTGACAGCAGCGGGACGTCGGCGACGGGACGCGGCAGCCGGGTCGCCGGGCCAGGCTCACAGTCCTCGACGCGGACTCCGCTCTCGCCGAGCCAGTCGAGGTCGCGGGGATGGCCGTCCCCGGGCGGAGTGTCCAGGGGGTAGCCGGCCTCGGGCGGGCCGAGCCGGTCGCGCCGGCGGAACAGCAGCCGGTGCAGCGGCGAGGCTGCGGTGTTCGCCATCGTGCGCGCCCACCACACCGTGACCTGCGACTGCGCCCGGGTCACCGCGACGTAGAGGCTGCGCAGGCGATCCTCGGCCTCCTCCCGCGCGTAGCGGGCCCAGCGCTCCTCGCGGTCGGGGGCGGTGCTGCCGCCGAGGTCGAGCACCCGGGTCGTGCCTTCGTGGAAGGCGAGCGCCTGGTCGGCGTCGTCGTCCGGCACCCACAGGTCGGCGGCCTCGGGGAGCAGCACGACCGGGAACTGCAGGCCCTTCGCCTTGTGCACGGTCATGATCTGGACGGCGTACCGGTCGGTCTCCAGCCGGCGCACCCGGTCGGACGTGCTCGCCGACCGTGCCACCTCCTCGGCCAGCCAGGCCACCAGCGCCTGGCCGCGGACACCGTCCACGTGCTGTTCGTGCAGGAGCTGGGCGAGGTGCCGGTAGTCGGTCAGGTCGCGCTCGCCCCGCGGACGCCGCAGCACCCGTCCGGCCAGACCGCCCGCCCCGGGCCGTCCGTCGGCCTGGACGGCGGCGAACAGCGCGGCCACTCCCTGGCCGGCCAGCACCCGCGACCAAGACTGCAGCAGCCCGGCCCACGCCGTCAGCAAGGCGTCGTCGGCGGTGGCGAGCGAGGTCAGGTCGGCACCGACGAAGTCGGTGAGGATCGCTGCCCGGACGGCGGCCCGCCGCGGCTGTTCGAGAGCCTGCAGCAGGGTCAGCCAGTCGCGGGCGGCCGGGGTGGCGAAGATCGAGTCGGCGCCGGAGAACGCCACCGGCACACCGGCGGCCGTGAGCGCACCGGCGAGGTGCCGGCCGCGGCTGTTGGTGCTGACCAGGATCGCGACGTCGTTCGCCCGCAGCTCCCGGACCCCGTCGTCATCCACCACCTGGGCGCCGCAGGTGAGCAGGTCGATCACCTGCGCGACCAGGTCGGTCACGATGGTCTCGCGAGCCTCGGCTGCGCGGACCGGCTGTTCGTTCGGCAGGCAGCAGAGCCGGGCCGGTGCGGCCCAGGGCGAACCGGGCGGCACCAGCAGGCGCGACCGGGTGTGGCTGGCGGTGACTGGCGGCACGGCGATGCCGTCGCCCAGCGTCGCGTTGTGGAACAGCGCGTTGACGACCTGCACGACTCCGGCGTCCGAGCGGTAGTTGCGGTCGAGGGAGAAGGTCTCACCGGCCGCCGCGACGGCGTCGGTGTAGGCCACGACGTCGGCCCCGCGGAACGCGTAGATCGACTGCTTCGGGTCGCCGATCAGCACCAGCGGCACGTGTCCGTGGAACGTCGAGCGCAGGATCTCCCACTGCACCGGGTCGGTGTCCTGGAATTCGTCCACCAGCACCACCTGGCACCGCCGCCGCAGGCGCTCGGCGCCGGCCTGGCCGGCCGGGCCGCGCAGCGAGTCGCGCAGCCGGACCAGTTGGTCGTCGAAGTCGTAGACACCGAGCATGCGCTTGCGCCGGTCCAGTTCCTCGCGGGCTGCGGCAGCGAACGCGAGCCGCTCCGCGCGGCGCCCGCCGAGGCCGCTCGGCACCAGCGGGGCATCGGGAAGCTGGACGGCCTCCCGGGCGAGCCGGCGGGCGACCTCCAGGCCGAATGGCGGCTCGACGTCGCTGCGGGCGTAGCGGGCGAGGTACAGGTCGTCGACCACCTGGTCGAGGGTGAGGGTGAGATCTTCGACCAGGGTGGCCTGCGGG
>ERZ778029.1986-NODE-1986-length-14940-cov-3.644877_pt1 | contig 14940 bp, 11 predicted proteins | sample MGYA00375759_ERZ778029 | MGnify/ENA primary metagenome ERZ778029 (study PRJEB29350, sample SAMN05389819) | bioreactor metagenome | isolation source: Ammonium sulfate bioreactor | place: South Africa: University of Cape Town | collected 2014-04-04 ...
CTGGCCGGCATGGACGAGCCCGACTTGGTCTTCATACACCTGCGCGAGAATCCAGACGTGCGACAGGTCGGCGATCTCGAACAGGGAGTCGCCTTCGCCTACGTACTGGCCTTCCACGATGTTCTTCCGCACGACCACGCCGCTGATGGGCGCGATGATCGGCATCCGCGAGACGGGCTTTCCCGTACGAATGATTTCCTCGATCTGCGCGGGGGTGATCCCCCAGAGCCGGAGCTTCTCGGCCGCCAGTCCCGCGAGGTCCGGCCCGCCTTCCAGCAGCGACTTGCCCAGGGGGCTGCTCGCGGCCGAGGTTCTCCGCTGGGCCAGCAGCAGTTCCTGAACCGCCTGGTAAAGCTCGGCGTTGTAGACTTCCGCGAGCACGTCGCCGGCCTTGACCGCCACACCCGTGAAGTTGACCGCGAGCGACTCGACCCGCGACATCCCCTTGAGCTTCGAGGAGATCCGCGCCAGCCGACGCTCATCGAAGCTGACGGAGCCGACCGTGGTCAGCTTCGGCGACTCGTAGTGCATCCCATGCGTTGGTGTCTCCATGTATTCACCCCCCTTCCGTGTGTGTCGGACCAGCCGTGGCCATCCAGAACGAGCTACCGCTAGGAGCCCTCGAGCATTCCGGAGCGCTCCAACTCGGCCAAGAAGTCTTCGGCGTCGTTCCTGGCCTGGGCGGGAGGTATACCGAAGGCATCGACCAACGCTTGCGCAAGTTCGCCCATGGTTCGATCCTCCACGAGATGCTTGATCAGGACGGAGCCACTGGCATTGCTGGCAAGATAAGTCGACGACCTGAGGTCAAGCAGGATCAACTCCCCGTCAATTTCCCGCCAAGACAAGTCCGCGTCGCGTAGCCTCATTTTCCTCCCCCCCGGAAGCACGGCCAGCTGCTTTGAGGGTACCGCCAGTACCCGACGGCGGGGAGGCCGCGGGACGTGGCTCAATTGCGAATGGCAATCTGGCCGGGAAGGCTCGGCTAGAGGTCGATCCGGTACACATGGTGGCTGAGCTCGCTGGCGAAGGTGTCGCTGAAGCCCTGGTCGGCGACCCGGATGCTGCGGTCCTCCCCGACAACCTCCACGGTCTGGCCGGTCACACCAGGCGGGAGGGTGAACCTGCGTAGGCCGGGCACGCCGTTCGCCATCGCCAGGACATACGCCTGACCGTCGACGACCTTCAGGGATGTGCTCAGATCGTCTCCGAATGTCCAACTGAAGGACTGGGTGTTCAGCACCGGCGCCAGCGCCTGCACACTCGCGTTTACCCGCTGGACCGCCTGTCTCGCCTGCGGACAGGCCACCAGCGAGTAGTTGCCACAGCCGTCGTTGTTGTGCTGGAAGTAGGCGATTCCGGCGGCACCGTGGATGATCGCGCTCCAGACTGCGCCCTCAAGCTGCGCGGGAGTGATGCTCGTCGCTCCGCCCTCGGTGAGGTACGGCTTCGCCGTCTCGACGAACACCCAGTTGGGCTTGGATCCTGCCGGGGAGGAGAAGGACTCCATGCGATCCTGCAGCCATCCGTACGCGAACGAACTGGCAGGGGCAGCCCGCGTCGGCCAGGACGGGCTGTTGGCCAGGAGCTCCTGGACATGAGGGCTGGTGTAGGCGTACTTGTCGACGCTGCTCACGTCGACGAGCGCGATGTGATCCGGCATGGTGTCCTTGGACCAGAACGTACCCAGCACTCCGTTGCCGAAGTTCGCCTGGACGAATCGGCCGTCCTGGTGGCTGCGGGCTCTCTCGGCGTACTGTCGTTGCCTGGCCAGTTGGGCGTCCTCGTCGCCTTCGCATCCTGAGTAGCCCATGTCACACTCGTCGCTGATGTGCCAGCCCACTACGCCCGGATCGTCGCCCACCTCGTCCTCGGTCCACTCCGACTGGGCCAGGACGGAGATCCCCACACGGGTGATCGAACTCATCGTCGAGCCGTCGTGCTCGGCACCCATATAGGTGTTGATGCCGATCTCCTTCAGGGAGGCGGCGTGCTCAGGCTTTCCCTGGAAGACCGCTATCGGGAAGAACGCTGGCTCCGCCCAGCCCGAAGCGACCGCCTTGGGGAACCTGGCGTAGTAGGACGGGCCGCCCCACCATGGCTCGCCCGGAAGGGCGAGGGCGGCGCCAGCCGGTTCGGAGGCGGCCCGCGGGCTCTCCGCAGGCACGGCACTGCACGCCGTGACGCCCGTCAGCGCGGGTGCGGCCAAAGCGATCGCGATGGCCGCCACCCGGCCGGAGAAGCGGTGCCGATACCAGCCACTGCCGCTCACAGGCTCATGCGCCGTCACTGGATCAGCCTCCTCGCAGGTAATCGGCAATGGAGTCCAGGACGTCCTCACCGGTCTCGGAGTTGGACTGGACGAGGAGGGCGATGTCCTGCGCCGGCATGGCGTCCACGAATGCCTTCGCGTCCTCGGGACGCAAGGTGTCCCATCGGCTGTAGCAGAGGTTCTGGTCTGAGCAGAATGCCTTCTCGGCAGCAGTGCCGAGCGCGGCGACGAACTCGCCGTACAGGAAGTACTCCGAGACGTCCAGTTGAGATCCCACGACCGTCGTCCAGGGCATGCCGGCCACGGACTCGATCCGACCCAGCAGCGAACGGACCACAGCCGGGGACCAGCTGACCACGCCAGCGTTGTAGTCGGCGTAGTCGTGGCTGGGTTCACCGAGGTCCAGCAGCCGAGCTGCGACCTGACGCCAGCCCAGGTGACGCGGCATCCCGGAGTGGACGGCCTCCGGGACGCGGTAGTGCCGCACCGACCCCTCCCGACGGAAGAGGTCCTCGGCGAATTCGCGCACGATCAGGACGTCGGAGTCGATCATCAAGGCGACATCCGCGTCCAGCGTGCTGACGAAGGCGAGCTTGACCAGTTGCTGGAGCACCCAGCCGCGGATCGGGGGCCAAGGCCTGCGCACATTCACCGCAGCCACGCGGTAACCCCGTGGGAGCCCCGGGATTCGGCCGAGTCGGGTCGTGGTGACGAAGCTTGCGGGCAGCACGTCTGGCTGCCGCAGTACTCGCAGGCGGTCCGATCTGATGGACGAGAACAACGCCACATCGGGTGGAGGCACGAGGACGTGGTGCAGAACTCCGTCCGGCGCATTCCGCACGACCGATTCGTGCAGGCGGCGGAAACGCAGGAAGTCCGGCGCGTAGCTCGGGGTGACGATGGCCAGGCTCACCGTGCCGCCTCCGTCCGGTGGCCGTCAGCCCTGCTCGAGTCGTCCCGTTCCCACGTGTCGGCGGTGCGGCCGCCGAGGTGACGTGACCTGATCGCGAAGCCGATGTAGACGGCCGCGTCGACCAGCGTCCGTGGCCCCCGAATCGATCCGAGCAACTCCGCGAGTGTTCCTGAAGCCGTTCCGGCGCCCAGTTCCGCGGAGCCGCGGCTCTGTCGCCGGAGCACCTTCAGCAGGTCTGCCGCCGATCGCGGTACGCGAACCCGCACAGCGTCGGTCGGCACGATCAGCTTCTCGTCACTGGTGAACCGCTGGTCGACGAACAGGTCGTCCGCTACCACTGCCGGAAACGCTCCGAACCTCGCCCGTCCATCCTCGCTGAGTGCGTAGATCCCAGCGCCCCACAGCGCGGAGCGGGTCGAGCTCAGCCGGGCGCGAGCTCGGTAGTACGCGTGAACCAGCCAGTCGGCGCCGTCGAGATCCCACGCATAGGGCGGGCGCCCGGCGAGCGCGCCGTCGCGGTTGAGGGCATCGAGCGTCTCCCACACCGCCAGTGCGGTGACGTCGATGTCCGCGTCGAGATAGATGCGCGGCCAGCGCGACGTGACCGCCTCGGCAGCATTGAGGGCTGCAGTCTTCGAGGCTTGCGCGATGTCGAGGACGGTTACCCCCGGTATCCGGGCGGCGATGGCAGCCGTGTCGTCGCTGCAGCCGTTGGCCGCGACGACCACATCGAGGTGCGGGCTGCCAAGCAGGGGGCGCAGCCGGTCGAGCGTGCGGCCGATCACCGCCGCCTCGTTGTGGGCAGGCACGATGATCGCGCCGCTCACGGCACCGGCTCTCGGGGCCGGCAGGTCGCGGCGGGCGCGCGGCAGGTCGCTCCAGGTTTGCTCGGCAACGACAGTGCGTAGGGCTGCCCGGTGAGCTGGCTGCGCCGACCGGGCGAACTCGTGGAGGGTGACCACCGCGCGATACAGCGCTGCGTACAAGTGCCCGTGGTGCTTCGCCGCGTAGCGGACCCGGTTCACGGTCATCAGCCGGTCCAGGTCGACCGAAGTCCCGGAACCGCCCTGGCTGTGTCGAACGACCGCCTCGGGCTCGTACCAGACGGTCCCGTCTGCTTCGCGAACCCGACGCAGGAAGTCGGTCTCCTCCGAATAGAGGAAGAACCGCTCGTCCCACTCGCCGACCTTCCTGGCCACATCGGCGCCGACCAGCAGGGCTGCGCCGGTGGCCCAGTCGACCGGGTGTGGATGGTCGTACTCCGACAGCCGTCCGACGATCTCGCTGAGGAACGCCGGCCGCGCAGCGAGTCGTGACCCGAGCGCGGCATCACCCAGCGCGCGGAACAGCGTCGGCTCGCGCCGGAGCGACGGGTAGGTCCTCGACCCGTCGTCCAGGATCCGCGGCACCACGACCCCAGCACCCGACATCGCCCGTCGACGCCGCAGCTGCGCGACGCAGCCGGGCACCACGACCAAGTCGGGATTGAGGATCAGCAACGCGTCCACGCTGCCCGCGGCGCGCGCGGCAACGTTCACGCCGGCCGCGTAGCCGAGGTTGCCGCCCGTCTCGCACAGGATCACGTCCGAGTGGGCTCGTACCGCCTCCACCGTGCCGTCGGTGGACCCGTTGTCGGCGACGACGACGCGGATCGACTGAGCAAGCGCCTCGGGTCGCAGGGACGCGATCAGTGCGTCGATGTCACCAGCGCTCTGGTACGTCACGACCAGCACCGCAATGTCGGCGGTGCCGTCCGGACCGGTGAACCGGCCGGGATCACGTGCCGGGGCAAGCGGAGGCACGGTCATCGCGCCCCTCGCTTCTGGACGGAGGCGCCCGAACGATTCCGGGTCATGTCCACCCCCCACTCGACGACCCGACGAGAATCGCGTCCCGCCGCCGTCCCGCGGCCAAGGCGGATGGCATCGGCGTGACGGCGCCACGGAGCCTATCCACCCAGCGTGCGAGAGAACAGGGTGCGATTTACTGATGCCGCCCAGCTCCCCGGTTCCGGTTGGCCTGTCTGGCTACACTTCTGCGGCAGGTGTTTGGGGGATCGCCGGCACGGGGCGGGACGCGCTGGGCACCAGAGAGGAAACGCCGGTGACCCTTCGTGAGGTGTCCGCCGCTATTCTCCGGCGCTGGTATGTCCTCGCTGCGGCGGTGATAGTGGCGGTGGTGGCAGGTGTGCCGATGGTCCGTGACGGGGGCATCTACACAACCCGGACTGTTGTGCTCTTCATCAACCTCGGCGCGAACCAGTTCTCGCTCGCTCCCGACAACGGCTCGGCCAACGACAACATCATCGCATTCGCGGGGGCCGTCGCGAATGATGTGAACAATGGCCGCCCGGTCATGCGGTACGCGCATGATGACGCGCCCCTCTACGGCGCGGGGATGCGAGAAGGCGTGTTCGTCGGGCTCCCGGATGACGGCGGGCAGTGGACGACCAGCTATTCCCGAGCCGAACTTGAGATCGAGATCGTTGGTCGCTCGCGTGAGTCCGTGGAGCAGACCAGGCGTGACCTGTTGGGCAAGGTGTACGTGCGCGCCCGGCAACTGCAGGGCTTCGGCTACAACGATCCCGATCGACGCATCCGAACGGAGATCACACCGCTGTCGTTGACCATCGACCACATCGAGGCGTCCCGGAGCCAGCAGGCGATCGCGGTCGCCGCGCTGGGCCTGGCGGCCCTGATCGTCGGCGGTTGGCTGGCGGTCAGGCTTGATTCCGCACTCAGGGCCCGTCACCTCCAGGGGCGGAGCCGAGCGCACACCAACGCGTCGGGGGTCATCCAGTGATTCGATCGGTTCTCCAGGCGCTTCGCCGCCGCTGGTACATCACCTTCCCGAGCCTGATCCTCGCCGGGATTCTCGCGGTCGGGGCCTGGCTGGCGATCCCTCCCACCTTCGAGCGCAGCGCCAGCGTGCTGCTGGTGCCCGGTGCCGGATCGGTGCCCGAGGACGGGAACCCGTACTTCTACCTGGGCGGGCTGACCAACGCGGCCGACGTTCTCGTCCGCGCGGTCGGCTCCGAGAACGTCCAGCATCAGATGGAGGCACAGTTCCGGGGCATCGACATCGAGGTCGCGAGAGACGCGTCGACCGCCGGCCCGGTCATCCTGATCGTCGTCAATGCCCGGACCGACACAGATGCGGTGGCGGCTCTCGACTTGATGGTCAAGCGAGCGGGCGCGGCGCTGGAGAGTCTGCAGGTTGCCGACCGTGTGGCTCGAGCGGACCGGATCACCATGCAGGTGATCACCATCGACCAGCAGGCCACGTTGCGGCAGCGGACACGATTGGTCGTCGCCGCCGTCGTCGGTGCCGGCATCGCGGCGCTGGGGGCCCTCATTGCGGCGCTCGTAGACGGCCTGTCAAACCAGCGGCGTCGGCGTCGCTCCGGCGTGCCGCCGCCCGCGGGTGTTGCGGTGGACGATGCCGAGGGACTCGCGGGCGAGCGCGATCAGGACGTGGAGGGGACCTCGACCGCTCAGTCGATCCCCGATGACGTCGCCCAGGAGGTCGACGCCGTGCCGCCGACATCCCCGGACGCCGCCGGACCCACCGAGGAACCCGGGCAGGAGCTGGTCGGGAGCGAGCAGGGCTCCGGGATCACCGGGGACCTGGAACTGGCAGCGGACGGTTCGAGCAAGTCGGCCGTCAGGCGGCGTCCGGCCCGCGGGCACTAGCCGGGCCATGGCCGCCACCTTCGATCCCTCCACTGTCGAGCCGCGGCCCGCCGACGGCAGACGGCTCGGCGGAGGCGAGGTCGAGTTGCTCACCGTGTACCTCGTGCTGCTGCTTGCGATCCCGTCGAGCGTTCGGATCGCGGCACTCGGTTCGATGGGGCGGCCCTCTCTGCTGTGGGGCCTGGTGTTGTTCGGATGGTGGGTGTTGTGGCGGCTCCGACTGCGCCCCGGGGACCTGCCCGCCGTCCGACAACCGGTCCGTTTGTCCTTTTTCGCGCTGCTGACGATCGCGCTGGTGAGTCTCTCCGTCGGACTGCTGCGCGGTCTCCCGCCCGATCAGGTGAGTCCCGCGGTGACGTCGATCCTGCGACTGTTGTCGTGGGCCGGTCCGATGCTGATCGCGATGGACGGACTCCGGACCTTCGACGAAGTGATGACCATGGTCCGTCGACTAGCCATCGCCGGCGGACTGCTCGCCGCGCTGGGACTGCTCCAGTTCCTGACCGGGCAGACTCTCGTCAACTGGTACGCGGCGATTCCCGGCTTGGAGATGGAGGTGGACAGCGGCATCGCCGTGAGGGGAAGCTTCACCCGCGCATCGGGGACCTCGATCCACCCGCTTGAGCACGCCACCGCCCTCGCAGCGGCCCTGCCGATGGCGATCGCACTGGCCATTTCGGCCGGCTTGCGGGCCGGACAACACAGAGGGCGCCGCGCCGGCTGGCTGGCGGCCACACTGATCGCCCTCGGTTCGGTGTTGGCGGTCTCCCGGTCGGCGCTGATCGGCTTCGCGGTCGCTGCCTTGGCCATCGTGCCGGCGCTGCCCAGGCGAATGCGCGCGATCGTGCTGGGCTGCGGTGGCGCCATCGCGGCGGTCGCGGTGATCGCCGTTCCGGGCTTGTTCGGCCCAGGCGTGGGGCTGTTCGCTCCGGGTGGCGATGCGAGCACCAGATCGCGGACGGACGCGCTGGCGCGGTTGCCGCAGTTCCTGTCGCCATCGCCCTGGTTCGGGACGGGCTTCGGCACGTTCCTTCCCCGCTACTACATCTTCGACAACGCCTGGGTCCTGATGCTGGTGGAACTCGGAGTGCTCGGCCTGCTCGCCACGCTCGCCCTCTTCTCGTCGGCGCTCTATAGCGCCGCCGAGGCCGCGCATCGCTCCGGCGACCAGGAACTCAAGGTGGTCGGCCGGGCTGTCGCCGCGTCCATTCTGGCTGCCGGCGTCACGTTTGCCTTCTTCGACGGGTTCTCGTTCCCGATCGCTGCCGGGATGGCTTTCGTACTCTTTGGACTGGCGGGCGCCTTGCGTACTGTTACCCGGTTTTAGGGCATTTTGCTACCCAATGTTACTGACCGCTGCCACCGCGTGCCGTGAATTTTCGTGAACTGGCTATCGATGTGATCTTGCGGGGCTCCAACCCGTCCGCCCGCGCCCTCAATGCCGGTGCGGTGTACACCCTCATTCCGTAAGTAAGTCAATCCATTCCCCGCGCGTAATACGTCGGTTAGGTTGGCGTCGGTCAGCGATTTGCTGACTCGTTGGGTCCGGTCACGCAGCAGGGGGGTGCGCGTGCGAGTCCTGTATGTACTCAGCGGTGATGGGGATCACCGCGACGAAGAGGCCGCCATCGATTCGGGGATCGTTTCGTCCCTGCGTGCAGGCGGTCTGGAGGTGGTGGCAGTCTCCGCGTCCGATGCGCTTCGGCGCAGCGCGCCAGTTCCCGCGAGGACCGGCCTCGAGGCTCTCTCCGAGCTGCGCCGCGAGGCACTCGGCTGCGATGTCCTGGTGACCTCGGGGTGGACGGCACTCCGTGCCTGCGAGCGACTCCGTGTGGTGTCGGACGTCCACCTGGTCGCGCGCTTCGAGGCTCCGGTCCGCGCATCAGGTCGGCTCGCCCGCGGCGGAGACCGGAGATTGCCGCTGATCAACCGCGCGAGGCATGTGCTCGTGCGCACGGTTGCCGACCTCCGGCTGCTGCGTGCGTGTGGACGGTTCCCTTCCCTGCTCATCGCCGACTCGGGCGATCTGCCGGCAGATGCCCCGCCCCTGCAAGCTCTGCGGATGGCTGACCTGTCGGACTTCGTCCGCTCGCACCTGGCGCCCGGACGAGTGGACCAGAGCCTGGCAGTCGCCCTCCGCAGCGCCGCTCCGCGGTGCATCCGCGATCTCGCAGGTCTCCTCGATGCGTGCCTTGATGGCGGAACTGGGAGGATTCAGACTGTCAACCAGCAGCACATCCACCTCGCCAGGATCAGCCCGGTCTTCCGTGGCGCGATCGCGACTGCGACGGCCATCACGGCCGACGGCTGGCCGATCGCGCGGCTGCTCGTCAGCGGTGGCTATCAGGTGGAGCGTACGACTGGCGCTGACCTGGTGCGCAGTCTCCTGTTCGACCCGCGGACGGACGGTCTCCGGATAGGCCTGATCGGCGGCGCCGAGCTGGCCGGCTCAGTGTTCGAACGGCGGGCGCGGGACGCGGGCGCGGCCGTTGTGCTCCGCGAGCACGGCGACAAACGCGACTGGGATCCCGTGCGGCTCGCCGCCCGGCTGAACGAACTGGACGCGCGGCTGGCTCTCGTGGCGGTCTCCCAGCCCGCCGGCGATCTGCTCGCTGCTGAGCTCCTCGCGGCGGGCTACCGCGGCACCGCGATCGGGATCGGCGCTGCTGTCGAGCTGTTCGTCGGCGGTGAGCGTCGCGCGGCGGAGTGGGTCCAGCGGGCGGGGCTGGAGTGGCTCTTCCGCTTCGTCCAGGACCCCCGACGGCTGTGGCGACGCTACCTTGTTGAGGGCGTTCCGACGTACTTCATGGTGCTTCTGCCGATGTCTCGGGAGTGGCGCCTCGGCCGCGTCCCGGGATGAGCGCAACGAGCTCCGTCCAGGTCGCGGGAGTCAGCAGCCGGACGATCCCGAGGTGAACGGCGAGCACGACCAGGCCCGTGGCCGCGATCGTCAGCAACTCCGGAGCCGTCCGAAGTAAGGTCACGCTCGCGAGACCGGCGAGAGCGGAGCCGATCGCTGCCGGCAGCACCATCAGGAAGGGCATGGCTGTCTGCAGGACCGTCGCCTGGAGGAACCGACCCACGACGAACCAGCGTCCGACCAGTTCAACCAATGCCACGACGAGATAGGCACCGGCGATCACGAGGACGCTGTACGGGACCCCGAGGGCGATGAGCCCGACCGAGAGCGTGCAAATGACCGTCGTGAAGGCCAGCCAGCGCCCCGGTCGACCAACTCCGTCAAGCAGCCCGTGGTCGATCTCACGGCCGACGGCCAGCAGCGCGGCCAGGGCAAGCAACTGCGCGACTGGAGCACTGGGTCCCCACTCCGGACCGAAGACCAGCGGTACGAGGACCGGCGCAGACACCACGATCAGGACCATCGCGGGGGTGACGATCGCCTGGGCGAGGGCGGTGGCCCGCGCGTGAGAATCCCGGAGCCGCGTGATGGAGGACTTGACCTTGGCGAACGCGACGGTGGAGACCGGAAGAATGGCCGTCCCGCTCAGCTCGGTGGCCGTCTGCACGAGCTTCTGGGCGATGTTCAGGTAACCCAGTTCGCGGATCCCCAGGCCGGCCGCGACGATGCCGGTCTCAATCCAGGTCCGCCCAACGTTGACCAGCCCGCTGCCCACTACATGGACGCCGTAGCGGACCATGATCCCGAAGTCGGGACGGGAGAACTCCCAACTTGGATGCCAGCGGGCCGAGATCCACTGGGTGACGGAGGCCACGAGCTGACCTACCACCAGCTGCAGGACCAGCGCCCACACCCCCCATCCCGAGAAGGCCGCCACGATCGCAACGATCTGCGCGAGGATCGCGCCGGCCGAGAACTGGAACGCCAGCAGGCGGAACTGCATGCGACGCCGCATCAACGCCAAGGGCACCGACGTGAGCGAGATCAGGACGACGATCACCGTCATGGCCTGCAGGATCGGTTCCGCGCCTGGAGCGCGGAGGAGTGCAGCTATGCCGGGAGCGAGCAGATAGATCGCGAGCGCGATCATCCCTCCGCCCAGCAGGGACACCCAGAACGCTGTGCTGAGGCTCCGCCGGTCGATGGTGGCAGCCTGGACGACGTAGGTCGACAGGCCAAGATCGGACAGGACATACGTCAGGGTGAGCAGGGTGGAGGCGATCGCGAGTAGGCCGAAGTCCTCCGGGGCGAGCAGACGGGTCAGGATCGCGATGGTGACCAGCCCGCCGGCACGGGCAAGCCAGGTCTGGGCGGTCATCCATAGCACTCCCATGGCCGCTTGACGGCCCACCGAGACCTCTGGCGGGACGGGTGGCCCGGTGGGATCCGGTCGTGGCGGGGGGATCGCGTCCTCACTGCCGTCGTTCACGGTGCCGCCGCAGGCCTGTGGGCGGGTTCGTCGTCACCCGCGACGCCGTACGCACGGGTGTACTGGTCCAGGTGAAGCTTCAGCTCCTCGATGTCCTTCTCCCACCACTTCTCGCTCCTGAGTCGCTCGATGGTGTCCGGATCGAAGCGGTAGCGGACCACCCGGGCCGGGTTGCCGACAACGACTGCATAGGGCGGCACGCTCTTGTTCACCACAGCGCCCGCCGCGACGACGGCCCCGTCGCCGATCGATCCGACCCCCGGCATGATGATCGAGTTGTGGCCGAGCCAGACGTCGTTCCCGATCGACAGCGGCTCGAACGCCCACTCCTTGTCGACGATGCCGAGCACCGGGTTGAAGAAGAACCCGTGCATGGACTTGTACTGCATCGGATGGTTGTCCGTCGCGGCGAAGGCCGTGGCGGCGATCGAGGTGTACCTGCCGATCGTCGTGTTCGGCCCGAACGAGAACGGATGGAAGCAGCCTCCGTGGGTGTACATGCCCACGTCCACGCCGTGGTGGACCCGGAAGATCTCGCGCAGCGTCGGCGAGAACATCTCACCGCCCTCGCGTTTGCGGACCACCTTGATGATCAGGTCCCGGATGGACCCGCGGCTCGCGCCGTACCGACGCACCAGGCTGGTGTTCACTTCCTGCCTACTCATTCCTGGACGAGCCTCCTCTCTGGTCCAGCGGACACCTCAGCGCCGGCCCGCGTCAGCCAGTGGCAGCGTGTGGGAGATCTCCGGCACCTCGGCGGCGAGTTGGGGCTCAAGGTGTAGGTATGCGGTCGTCTTCCGCTTCTGGTCGATGTCGCGGAAGACGCGTTCAACCTGCTCGGCGGTCAGGCCTGTGGCCTGGGTGAGCTGTTCCGGTGCGACGCCCTGGTTGTGGCCGTACAGGCACAGGTCCATCAGTTGATGAGGAAGAGAGAAGTAGAACTCCTCCTGGGACTGTGCGAGGGAGTAGGTGTCGGTTGTCGAGGGACGGACGCGAATGGCTTCCGGGACGCCAAGGTACTCCGCCAGCGCATACACCTGGGACTTGTAGAGATGGGCGATCGGCTTCACGTCCGCCGCCCCGTCTCCGAGCTTCACGAAGAAGCCCTGGTCGTACTCGAGGCGATTGGGAGTCCCAGTTGTCACGTAGTTGAGCCGGTCTGCGTGGTAGTACTCCATCATCTTGCGGACCCGCTGTTTGAAGTTGGTCGCCGCTACCACGCCGAGATATGCGTCGGTGGAGAGCCGGTGCCGACTCTGGTTGCCGTCCGGGTCCTCGACCACCACCGAGTAGATGCGGAGGGCGTCGGAGTCGGTCACACTGGGGAGCACGATCTTCGATCTCCAGCCCGGCCCGTAGTCGGGCACGACCTTGCGCACGGAGTCGTCGTAGCGCCGGTAGCATCCGGCCGCGTCGAGAATCGCCGAGATCTCCTCGACTGCCGAGTCGAAACCGAAGGCGTCCGAGACCGATCTGCTCAGTCCGATCGTCTCAGGGGACGACGCCCGCTCGGGCATGTGCAGCCCGAACACCCGATCCTGGCCGAGGGCACGGACGCACAGGGCTGCCGTGACGCTGGAGTCGATCCCGCCCGACAGCGCGACGACGGCGCCTCTGCGCTTGGTCGAGGTGAGGTAGTACCGCAGACGGTCGGCGATGCGGTCAGTCTCGGCTGCTGCATCGACGGCCAGACTGTGCAGACCGATCTGACTGGGATCCATCACGCTTCCTGCCTTTCACTGATAGCCGTATTGACGACGTGGACGGGCCCCGGTGGGCTGGCGGCGACTCGCGCCGGCGGCTCGGCAATGAACTGCCGATGGAGGAGCTGCGTCGAGAGGATCGCCAGCATCCGCATGTTGTCGGTGTTCCCGAACCGGTCGCTGCGCTCTCGGGCCTTCTGTGTCAGGCCCGCAACCTGACGCGGGTCGAAGACTGCCGCCGCGAGGACGGCCGACGGCGAAAGCACCTCATCGATCCAGTCAGGACTCCCTGGTGCGAAGAAGCTGGCGGCGTCCGGTGCCCTGTAGGGCTGCTTCGGGCGGTACAGGATCTCCTCCGGCACCAAGTCGGCAAAGGCCTGCTTGAGGAGGAACTTCTCGTCAAGCCCGAACAGTTTGTGCCGAGCCGGCAGTGCGCTTGCGAACGCGACCACTTCCGGGTCGAGGAACGGGAACCGCCCTTCCACCGAGTTGGCCATCAGCATCCGGTCACCCTGGGACGCCAGGATGTAGCCGGGCAGCAGGGTTGTCATCTCCAGCCACTGGGCGCGCGCGAGCGGATCCCAGGAGGAGCTCTCCGGGGGCATCCGCGCAATCAGGCTCGGTGCGGCATCGGCGTCCAGTTCGGCGCGCAGTCCGCTGGCGAGCATCGAGCGCAGCACTGCCGTCGAACTCCACCTGGGTCGGTGCGACATCGCCGGATCGGCAGTGTCGAGCGACATCCCGAAGAAGCCACGGGCGAACGCGGGCGCCTTGCTCGGGTTACGTTCCAGCCATGGGTAGAGCAACTCGGCTGCCCGGTCCCGCTGCGCCGAGCCGGGATCGCGGGACCAGAAGGCACGGACCCGGGCTTCGCGATAGATGTCGTAGCCGCCGAGGACCTCGTCGGCGCCCTCACCCGTCACGACCACCTTGTAGCCGCTCTGCCGGACGAGGCGGGAGAGGAGGAACAGGGGTGCCGGCGCCGAACGGAGCACCGGCGTCTCGGCGTGCCACACGACATCCGGGAAGACATCCGCGATCTGCCGCGTCGAGACCTCGATCTCCTGGTGCCTGGTCCCCAGTCGCTGAGCCATCAGCCGCTGATAGCCCCCTTCGTCGAACTCCGCGTCGGTGAAGCGCAGCGAGAACGTGTCCAGCGGGACAGTGGTGAAGCTGCGGATGGCTGCCGCGGTGACGGAGGAGTCGAGTCCCCCCGACAGGTAGGCCCCGACAGGCACGTCGCTGCGTTCGAACCGCAGTCGGGTGGCCTCGATCAGCCGGGCTCGCAACCCGGCAGCGTTCTCCGCAAGGTCCTGTCCGGGTTCCTCGCCACGCGCGGGGAAGGTGATACGCCAGTACGGCTGACTGCGGAAGCCCGCTGCGTCATAGGTCGCGACGTGCCCGGGTGGTAGCTGTTCGATGCCGCGAAAAGCGGTTCTCGGCGCAACCGTCGACCAGAATGTCAGGATCTGGCCCAGGCCGACGGGGTCGAGCTCGCGCGGTACCTGGGGGTCGGCGAAGATTGCCTTCACCTCGGAGGCGAAGGAGATTCCGCGGGCGGCCAGGCGGTAGTAGAGCGGACGGACGCCGAGGCGGTCTCTCGACAGGACCAACCGGTGGGCGCGGCGATCCCAGATGCCGATCGCCCATTGGCCGTTGAACCGGTTGAATGCATCCTCGGCCCATTCCTCCCAGGCGTGGACGATGACCTCGGTGTCGCTCTCGGTACGGAACCTGTGGCCACGCTTGCGCAGGGCGGTCCTGAGCTCGACGTAGTTGAAGATCTCACCGTTGAACGTGACCCAGACCGAGTGGTCCTCATTGCTGAGGGGCTGAGTGCCGCCGGGCGCGTCGATGATCGCCAGCCGGGTGTGTCCGAGCGCAGCCTCTCCGTCCACGAGATAGCCGCTCCCGTCGGGGCCACGATGGGCGAGTTGGGCCATCATCGCTTCGACAAGTGCCGGATCCGGCGCCGGGCCTCCGGTGACGATCCCGCAGATGCCGCACATCA
>ERZ778029.1988-NODE-1988-length-14929-cov-3.967594_pt1 | contig 14929 bp, 16 predicted proteins | sample MGYA00375759_ERZ778029 | MGnify/ENA primary metagenome ERZ778029 (study PRJEB29350, sample SAMN05389819) | bioreactor metagenome | isolation source: Ammonium sulfate bioreactor | place: South Africa: University of Cape Town | collected 2014-04-04 ...
AGGGAGCCCCCGGCGGCGACGAACCGGCGCAGGAGTGCGCGGGCGTCCTCCGGCCGGGTCTCCCGTCCCCACGTCAGCGTGCCCAGGCCGAGCCAGGAGACCTGGAGGCCGGACGCGCCGACGGACCGCCGCTTCATACCGCCGCGATCGTCCCGGTGAGCAGGAGGATGGCGATCGCGATCGCCAGTCCCACCCGGTAGATGATGAACGCGGTGAAGTCGTTGTGCGCGACGAACCTGAGCAGCCAGGCGATGGACGCATACGCCACCACGCCGGACACCACGGTGCCGAGGCCCGTCGCGAGCCAGCCGGCGCCGCCCGGCGCAGCGATGTTGTGGAACTGGCTGGCGGCCTCGAACACGCCGGACGCGATCAGCGTGGGGATGCCGAGGAAGAAGCTCATCCGGGTGGCACTGACCCGGTCGATGCCCCGGAGCAGGCCGCCGGCGATCGTGGCGCCGGAGCGGGACACACCCGGGACGAGGGCGATCGCCTGGAGCACGCCGAGGATCGCGCCGTCCTTCCAGGTGATCGAGCCTTCCGCGCGGTACGCCTTGCCCACCCGGTCGGCGATGAACATCACCACGCTCCAGCCGAGCAGGCCGGCCACGACCGCCCACAGGCTGCGCAGCGGGCCCTCGACGAGATCCTTCAGCACCAACGCGATGCCGGCGGTCACCACGAAGCCGACGATGATCGCCCAGCCCATCCGGTAGTCGGGGTGGTCGCGGCGGTCGCGGTGGAACAGGCCGCCGAACCACGCGGTGGCGAAGCGGACGATGTCGGACCAGAAGAAGATGATCGCGGCCACCATCGCGCCCACCTGGATGATCGCTGTGAACGCGGTGACGCTGGGGTCGGCGACGCCCAGGCCGAGCAGCTTCTCGACCAACGTCAGGTGGCCGGTGCTGGAGATCGGCAGGAACTCGGTCACACCCTCGACGATTCCGAGCAGGATCGCCTGCCACCACTCGATCATCTCGGCCTTCCTGTCGGGGCTGCTGCGGCGGCCAGCTTAGCTGTCCCCGGGTTAGGCTCGGCCAGTGCCGGGACGTGTGTGCACCGGTGGGGGTAGAGAAGGAGGAGCCGCATGCGTTCCTGGGACAGTGTCCGGGTGCCCGTCATTCGTGGTGGCGGTTCGGGACGGGTGAGCATCCACGACTCGGCCCGCGGAGCCGTCATCCCGGTCGGTCCCGAGCGTGGGGAGGCTCGGCTCTATGCCTGCGGGATCACCCCGTACGACGCCACTCACCTCGGGCACGCGTTCACCTATGTCGCGGTCGACCTGCTCGTCCGGGCATGGCGGGACGCGGGTCTGGACGTCCGCTACGCCCAGAACGTGACCGACGTGGACGACCCCCTGCTGGAGCGCGCCGCCGCCACCGGCCAGGAGTGGACGCGGCTGGCGGCCGAGCAGGTCGAGTTGTACCGCAACGACATGGCCGCGCTCCGCGTGCTCCCGCCGAGAGAGCTGACCGCCGTCAGTGACGTGATCGGCGACATCGCCGCGACCCTGGCCGACCTCCGGGACCGCCAGGCCGTCTACCAGCTGGACGATCCGGAGTACCCCGACTGGTACTTCTCCGTCGCCGACGAGGACGCCCTGCTCGCCGGGACGCCGGTGACTGCGGACGACGCCACCGAGGTCTTCGCCGAACGGGGTGGCGACCCCGACCGTCCCGGCAAGCACCACCCGCTCGACTGCCTGGTCTGGCGGCAGCACCGCCCCGGCGAGCCGGCGTGGGACACCTGGCTGGGGCGCGGCCGTCCCGGCTGGCACATCGGTTGCACCACGATCGCGCTCCGGGTGCTGGGGGCCGACTTCGACGTCCAGGCCGGCGGTAGCGACCTGGCGTTCCCGCACCACCCGATGTCGGCCGCCGAAGCCGGCGTCCTGACCGGCGAGCCGTTCGCCGACGCATTCCTGCATTCCGGGATGGTCAGCTATGACGGAGCGAAGATGAGCAAGTCGCTCGGAAACCTGGTCTTCGTCCACCGGCTGCTGGCCGACGGTGCCGACCCGATGGCGATCCGCCTGGTCCTGCTGGCGCACCACTACCGCTCCGACTGGGAGTACACCTCCGCCGAACTCGACGCCGCGACGAAGCGGCTGGGCCGCTGGCGCGCCGCCGTCGGCACCCGGACCGGAGCCGGTGCGGCAGCCACGATCTCGGCTGTCCGGGCGGCCCTGCGCCACGACCTGGACTCCCCAGCCGCGGTGGCCGCGGTCGACGCCTGGGCGGAAGCCGGCGGCGACGACTCGTCCGCCCCCGGTGATGTCCGCGACGCCGTGGACGCCCTCCTCGGCATCGCCCTGTGACCGACGACTCGCCGCCGGACCTGCTCGCGCTGCACGGCGTCCGGGTTCTCGGTGGACCGACCGCCGCAGCGATCGCCGAGCGGTTCGGTCTTGCGGCGACCGACGTCCGGGAGCACCTCCTCGACGCGCAGGCACGGGGCTGGGTGACCCGCCACGAGTTCTTCGGCGACACCTGGTCGCTGACCGGGGCCGGACGCATCGAGAACGAACGCCGGCTCGCCGGCGAATTGGACGAGGCCGGCGCCCGGACGGCCGTCGAGGGCGTGCATGCCGCCTTCCTGCCGCTCAACGAACGCCACGGCCGGGCGTGCACCGACTGGCAGCTGAGGACGCTCGCCGGGGCGCGGGTGGCCAACGACCACACCGATTCGGCCTGGGACGACCGGGTGCTGTCCGAGCTCGAGGCCGTCGACGGGCAGGCCCAGCCTCTGGGTGCCGCCCTCGCCGACGTGCTCCCACGGTTCGGCGGGCACCTCCCGAGGCACACGACGGCGCTCGCCCGGGCTCGCGCCGGTGGGCCGGAGTGGATCGACGCCCCGGACCGGGCGTCCTGTGAGCTGGTCTGGATCCAGTTCCACGATGACCTGCTCGCGACGCTCGGCATCCCGCGCGGTTCGGACGGTTGAGCGCACCCCGGCTCTGGGCGCTGGACCGTCGCGGCTCGGAGCTGCCGGGCCCCGGTAGGCTGCGTGGCCGTGAGCAAGACCTTCGATGAACTGTTCGCCGAACTCAGCCAGCGCGCCGCCACCCGCCCGGAAGGGTCGGGGACCGTGCGGGAGCTGGACGCCGGCGTCCATGCGATCGGCAAGAAGGTCGTCGAGGAGGCCGCCGAGGTCTGGATGGCAGCCGAGTACCAGAGCAAGGACGAGGCGGCCGAGGAGATCAGCCAGTTGCTCTACCACCTCCAGGTGCTGATGCTCGCCCTCGACCTGGACCTCGATGACGTCAACGAGTACCTGTGAGCCGCGCCATGACCCAACTGCTCAAGATCGCCGTCCCGAACAAGGGCTCGCTCGCCGACGGTGCCGCCCAGATGCTCCGTGAAGCGGGCTACCGGCAGCGCCACGACCCGAAGGAACTCGTCCTCGTCGACGAGACCAACGGCGTCGAGTTCTACTACCTGCGTCCCCGCGACATCGCGGTGTACGTCGGCGAGGGCACCCTCGACCTCGGTATCACCGGACGCGACATGCTGCTGGACTCAGAAGCAGAGGCGGTCGAGGTCGTCTCGCTGGGTTTCGGCAGCACCCGGTTTCGGTTCGCCGCGCCCGACGGCGCCGACCTCACCACCGACCGGCTGGACGGGCGGCGGATCGCCACCTCGTACCCCGGTCTCGTCGGTGCCTATCTGGCCAGGGCGGGGATCAACGCCCGGCTGATCCACCTGGACGGAGCCGTCGAGTCCTCGGTCCGCCTCGGTGTCGCGGATGTGGTGGCCGACGTCGTCGAGACCGGCAGCACCCTGAAGAAGGCCGGGCTGGAACTCTTCGGCGAGCCGATCCTGGAGTCGGAGGCGATCCTCATCCAGCGGAAGGGGACAGCCGCCCCGGACGGGCTCGATCTGCTGGTTCGCCGGCTCAACGGTGTCATCACCGCCCGCGACTACCTGATGGTCGACTACAACGTCCCGACCGAGAAACTGGCGGCGGCCACCCGGGTCACCCCCGGCCTGGACGCTCCGACGGTGTCCCCGCTGGCCAAGGACGGGTGGGTCGCGGTCCGGGCGATGATCCCGGCGCGGACGGCGCAGCAGATCATGGACGAGTTGTGGGACGTCGGCGCGGAGGCGATCCTGGTCACCAGCATCCATGCCTGCCGGATCTGAGATGAGCGATCCCGAGCCGCCCGATCGCGGCGACGCCGATCCCGCGCTGCGGGCGCTGCTCGCCGGCGCGTCCGAGAGCGACCAGGGCTATCTGCGTGCCGTCGCGGCGCTGTGCGGCGCCCGGCTGCTGCTCCCGATCGTCCCGGTGTGCGCGGACGGTACCGACACCGGCGCGGCCGAGCAGATGCGGACGGTGCTGCTGAGCACGTCCGGCGGGCGCAGCGCCATCCCCGCGTTCACCGGCGTGGACACCTTCTCCGCCTGGAAGCCGGACGCCCGTCCGCTGCTCTGCCGGCTGGACGAGGTGGCCGCGACCGCCGTCGAGGCCGGGGCGGCAGCCGTCCTCGTCGACTTCCAGGGGCCTGCCGGACTCGTGATCGAGGCGTCGCTGTTCACCGAGCTGGCTGCCGGCCGGCGGCTGGTCGCCCTCGACGACGGCGGCTGGGCCTGGCTCTCGGCCGCTCCGCCCGCCCCCTGAACCCCTGACAACTCGGGGCACGGCGGGGGATCGGGATCCTGGACACCCGGCAGGACACCGCGATTCGTCAGCGGCGGCGTCCGCCGGGTAGAGTTGACCCGATCGGCTGCACCGGTAGGTGTCAGTCCGCGTGAAGTGGAGACCTGAGCTCCCACCTGGATCGCCTCCCACGGCGACGGGTCGGTACGGCGAAGCGGCGCCAGAGCGCCGCCGGACCGCAGGGCTTCCGCGTGCGCGGGGGCCCTTTTCGATGTGCCGATCGTCCAACCACTGACTCCTTGGAGGAACACATCAGCACTGAACCGCGGATCAACGATCGCATCAAGGTTCCCGAGGTGCGCCTGGTCGGCCCTGCCGGCGAACAGGTCGGCATCGTCCGGATCGACGACGCGTTGAGGCTTGCCCGGGAGGCCGACCTCGACCTCGTCGAGGTGGCGCCGATGGCGCGCCCGCCGGTCGCCAAGTTGATGGATTACGGCAAGTTCAAGTACGAGGCCGCGCAGAAGGCCAAGGAAGCCCGCCGCAACCAGACGAACACCGTGATCAAGGAGATGAAACTCCGTCCCAAGATCGACAGCCACGACTACGAGACCAAGAAGGGTCACGTGGTCCGCTTCCTCAAGGCCGGCGACAAGGTGAAGATCACCATCATGTTCCGCGGCCGTGAGCAGAGCCGTCCCGAGCTGGGCTTCAACCTGCTGAAGAAGCTCGCCGACGACGTCGTCGAGGACGGCTTCATCGAGTCGGCCCCGAAGCAGGACGGCCGCAACATGCTCATGGTCCTGTCGCCCACGCGCAAGAAGACCGAGGCCAAGGTCGAGGTCGAGGCCGCGAAAGCCGCCAAGGCGGCCGACCGGGCCGCGTCGCAGGAGGCCGAGCGACAGCAGGAAGCCGAGCTTCGCGCCCGGGCCGCGGCCGAGGCCGCCGTCAAGGTCGCCCCCAAGAAGAGGGGGCCTGCCGACAACATGGACCCCGACATCGACCTGTAAAGAAGAGAAGAGAAGGACTCACCACATGCCGAAGATGAAGACCCATTCGGGTGCCAAGAAGCGCTTCCGCATCACGGGCACGGGCAAGGTCATGCACCGTCAGGCCGGCAAGATGCACCTGAACGAGCACAAGCCGACCAGCCGGACGCGGCGCCTCGACGGCGACAAGGTCGTGGCCAAGGGCGACGCCAAGAAGGCACGCCGCCTCCTCGGCAGCTTCAAGACCAAGTGACGCACTCTTCCACGATCGAACAACACAAGGAGTAACGACAGATGGCACGCGTGAAGCGTTCCGTGAACGCGCAGAAGAAGCGTCGCGAGGTCCTGGAGGATGCGTCCGGCTACCGCGGGCAGCGTTCGAGGCTGTACCGCAAGGCCAAGGAGCAGCTGCTGCACAGCTACACCTACGCCTACCGCGACCGGAAGGCCCGCAAGGGTGACTTCCGCTCGCTGTGGATCCAGCGGATCAACGCCGCTGCCCGCGCCGAGGGCATGACCTACAACCGGTTCATCAACGGTCTCAAGACCGCCGGGGTGGAGGTGGACCGCAAGATCCTCGCCGACCTGGCCGTCACCGACGCCGCCACCTTCGCCAAGCTGGTGGCCATCGCCAAGGAGAACCAGCCGGCCCAGGCCGCCTGACCGCTACGGTCTCTGGCGCCGGGCCCGGCTCTCGGGCCCGGCGCACACCTTGTCCAGCAAAGGATCGACGATGAGCGTTCCTCCGCTCGAACTGCCCGAGCCGACGCAGTCGATGCTGCGCTCGGCACGTTCGCTGCTGCGCCGCAAGGAGCGCCGCGCCTCGGGACGGTTCCTGGTGGAGGGACGGCAGGCCGTCCGGGAGGCGCTCGGAGTGCCGGGGGTCGTGGAGGCGGTCTTCTTCCACTGGGCCTCCGCCCACGACAACATCGACCTGATCGACCTCGCCGCTGCCGCCGGCGTGCCGCAGTACGGGGTCAGTGAGCAGAACCTGGCGACGATGATCGACACGGTCACCCCGCAGGGTGTGGTCGCGGTGGCCCGCGACATCGACGTGCCGCTCGCCGAGGTCCTGTCCGACGGGCTCGAGCTGGTGCTGATCTGCGCGCAGGTCCGGGATCCCGGCAACGCCGGGACGGTGATCCGGTGCGCGGACGCAGCCGGTGCGGACGCCGTCATCCTGTCGTCGGACTCGGTCGAGGTGTACAACCCGAAGACCGTCCGGGCCAGCGTCGGATCGATCTTCCACCTGCCGGTGGTCGTCGGCGTCGACCTGGCCGATGCCATCGCCGCCTGCCGGGACGCCGGGCTGCAGATCTTCGCCACCGACGGGGCGGCCGGCACCGACCTGACCGACCTGTCCGGCGAACTCGCCCGTCCCACCGCCTGGGTGATGGGCAACGAGTCCTGGGGGCTGCCGGTCGAGCACCTCGAACTGGCCGACCGGACGGTCGCCGTCCCGATCTACGGCAAGGCCGAGAGCCTGAACCTGGCCACCGCGGCGGCGGTGTGCCTGTACGCCAGCGCGACGGCGCAGCGCGCCACATCGTGAATCCACAAGGAGAGACGTCCATGACCGGCCCTGACCAGCAGGCCGACCTCAGCCCAGCGTCCATCGACGCCATCGTCGCCGGAGCGCTCGCGGCCTTCGCGGACGCCGCCAGCCTCGCCGACCTCAAGGTGGCCCGGCTGGCGCACGCCGGCGACCGTTCGCCGGTCGCGCTGGCCAACCGCGCGATCGGCGCGATCCCCGGCCCCGAGCGCAGGGACGCCGGCCAGCGGATCGGCGCGGCGCGGGCCGCGATCGCGGCGGCTCTCGCCGAACGCGAGGCCGAGATCGGCTCGGCCGAACTCGAGGCCCGGCTCGTCGCCGAACGCGTCGACGTGACCCTGCCGGTCGCCCTCGGACCGGCCGGCGCGCCGCACCCCATCACCGCCTTGATGGACCTGATGGGCGACGTCTTCACCGCCATGGGCTGGGAGATCGCAGAAGGCCCGGAGGCCGAGGGGGAGTGGCTCAACTTCGACGCCCTCAACTTCACCCCGGACCACCCGGCGCGGTTCACCTCCGACACCCTGTTCGTCGAGCCGCTCGACAGCCACGTGGTGCTGCGGACGCACACCTCGCCGGTCCAGATCCGCTCGATGCTCGACCGTCCGCTGCCGATCTACGTGGTCTGCCCCGGCAAGACCTACCGCGCCGACGAGTTCGATGCCACCCACGTCCCCGTGTTCCACCAGATCGAGGGACTCGTCGTCGACGAGGGCATCTCGCTCGCGCACCTGAAGGGGACGCTGGACCACCTGGCCAGATCGATGTTCGGCGACGACATCGAGACCCGGATGCGACCGCACTACTTCCCGTTCACCGAGCCGTCGGCCGAGGTCGACCTGAAGTGCTTCGTCTGCCACGGCGCGTCCGTCGGCAACCCGGACGCGCCGTGCCGGACCTGCAAGTCCCAGGGCTGGATCGAGTGGGGCGGCTGCGGTGTCGTGAACCCGCGGGTGCTGGCCGCCTGCGGCATCGACACCGACCGCTACTCCGGCTTCGCCTTCGGGATGGGCATCGAACGGACGCTGATGTTCCGCAACAACGCCGCCGACATGCGGGACATGGTCGAGGGCGACGTGCGGTTCAGCCGCTCACTGAAGGGGATGGCACGATGAGGGCGCCGCTGAGCTGGCTCGCCGAGCACGTCGACCTGCCTGCCGGCATGACCGGACGCGAGCTGGGCGAGGTGCTGATCCGGGCCGGACTCGAAGTCGAGCGGGTGGAATCGGTGGGCGCCGAGATCACCGGCCCAGTGGTGGTCGGCCGCATCCTCGCGTTCGTCGACGAGCCGCAGTCGAACGGCAAGACCATCCGCTGGGTGCAGGTGGACGTCGGCGCAGAGCACAACCAGCCCCATCCGGACTACCCGCAGGGCTGCCGGAGCGTCGTCTGCGGCGCGCACAACTTCTCCGTCGGCGACCTCGTCGTGGTGTCGCTGCCGGGCGCCGTGCTGGCCGGCGGCTTCGCCATCTCCGCCCGCAAGACGTACGGGCACCTCTCCGACGGCATGATCTGTGCCGAGGACGAGCTGGGCATCGGGACCGACCACACCGGGATCATCGTGCTGCCGTCCGACGAGGGCCTTCGGCCCGGCGACGATCCGGCTGGCGTGCTGCACCTGCGCGATGACGTGCTCGACATCGACGTCAGCCCCGACATCGGCTACTGCCTGTCGATCCGCGGGTTGGCTCGCGAGGCCGGCCAGAACCTCGGCGTCGGGTTCCATGACGTCGTCGAGCGGTCGACCCCGCCGTCCAAGCTGGACGGCTATGCGGTGGAACTCGCCGATCCGGCGTGCCGGCTGTTCGTCGCCCTGAGCGTGACCGGTGTCGACCCGACCCGGCCGACCCCGCGGTGGATGGCGCGCCGGCTGGTGATGGCCGGCATGCGGTCGATCTCGCTGGCGGTCGACATCACCAACTACGTGATGCTGGAGACCGGCCAGCCGTTGCACGCCTACGACGCGTCGCTGCTGCGCGGGCCGATCGTCGTGCGCAAGGCGCGGCCGGGGGAGACCATGGTCACCCTCGACGACGTCACCCGCACCCTGGACCCGGGCGACCTGCTGATCACCGACGACTCCGGCCCGATCGGCATCGCCGGCGTCATGGGTGGGGCCAGCACCGAGATCCGGCCGACCAGCACCGACATCCTGATCGAGGCGGCCAACTTCGAGCCGAACACGATCTCGCGCGCGATGCGCCGGCACAGCCTGCCGTCCGAGGCGTCGAAGCGGTTCCACCGCGGTGTCGACCCCAACGCGGCCTACAGTGCGGCGCACCTGGTCGCAAAGCTGCTCGTCGAGCTCGCGGGTGGCGTCCTGGCCGAGGCGGAGACCGTCGCCGGCGCCGTCCCCGAGATGCCGTTGGCGAGCATCCCGGTGGATCTGCCTTCGCGGATCCTGGGTGTGGACGTGCCGCCGGACCGGGTTGTCCAGATCCTTCGGGAGAGCGGCTGCGACCTGGAGGTGGCCCCTGAGCCACACTCGGGGCAGGCTCGGCTGAGCCTCGTGCCGCCGACCTGGCGTCCCGATCTGGTCGACCCGTACGACTACGTCGAGGAGGTCGGGCGGAAGATCGGCTTCGATCAGATTCCGTCGGTGGTGCCGACTGCCCCGGTGGGCCGCGGGCTGACCCGGGCGCAGCGAGCCCGCCGAGCGGTCAACGCCGCGCTCGTGGACGCCGGCCTGGTCGAGGTGCTGACGTTCCCGTTCGTCTCGGTCGAGGACCTGGATCGAATGAGGGTCGCGGCGGACGATGCCCGCCGGCAGCTGGTCCGGCTGGCCAACCCGTTGGCGGAGACCCAGCCGTACCTGCGCAGTTCGATGCTGCCCGGCCTGTTCGCCGCAGTGAACCGCAACAACTCCCGCGGCAACGACGCGCAGGCGATGCTCGAGACGGGGCTGGTCTTCTTCGCCGGCTCCGGACAGCCGGCACCGCTCCCGGCCGTCACCGGACGCCCGTCCGCGGACGAACTGGCCGCGATCTCCGCCGCACTGCCGGTGCAGCCGCGGCACCTGGGCATCGTGCTGTCCGGGCAGTGGCGTCCGGCCGGCTGGGACGGGCCCGCGGAGGCGGCCGGCTGGAGGCAGGCGCTCGCCCTCGCCGAGATCGCAGCTGCCGCGGTCGGCGTGACGCTGGAGCGTCGCGCGGTCGCCATGCCGCCATGGCATCCGGGACGGTGCGCCGAGTTGGCAGTCGACGGCATCGTCGTCGGCCACGCCGGAGAGCTGCATCCGCAGGTGGCCGCCGATTTCGGGCTGCCCGAGCGTACGGCTGCTGTCGAACTCGACCTGGACGCGCTGATCCGGCTCGCGCCGGACCGGGGGTCCATTCCGGTCCTGTCCACGCAACCGGTCGCCAAGGAGGACGTGGCCCTGGTGGTGCCCGACGGCGTCCCGGTGGCCGAGGTGCGTGCGGCCCTGGTCGCCGGAGCCGGCCCGCTGCTGGAGTCGGTCAGCCTGTTCGATGTGTACACCGGCGCGAAGGTACCCGCAGGGCACCGTTCGCTGGCCTTCGCGATGCGGTTCCGGGCGCCGGACCGGACGCTCACCGATGCTGAGACCGCCGCCGCCCGGGATGCGGCCGTGGCCGCGGCGGCCGCCGGCTGCGGGGCAGTGCTGCGGGACTTCTGAGTCCGCCGACGGTCTCGCAGGCCGCCGGTCTCTCAGCCGGCTCGGACTGCTCGCCGGCAGCCGGAGCCTGGTGCCCGGACGGCCAGTGCCGTCCGGACCCGACCGGACGTGCCGCGAGATGCGGAACGGCTCGCCGGCACCGACTCTCCTTTGGGTGACACAACCGGCTGCAGACCATTACGGCGTTAACTGTGGTCAATGCCGCGGTTGCGTGAGATTACCTTGTTTGTGGTGGTCTTTGGCAACGCACCGGCGAATGGGTAGCGTTGCCGCCGTACTCATCTGAACGAGGCTCCACCGGGATTCCCGGAGGAGCCCGCGGCTTGGCAACATGGCCGCGGTTCGGGTCGGGGAGTGGCGCAGTGCAGAGGGGTATGCGCTGCTCCCCGGCCGAACACACCAGACTCTCCTGATCTGCGCCGGGGCGCCGCCGTCCCCGTCCGCTCGTGCCGGAGCCGGGCTCCGAGCGCCCGCCATCGGTGGACCGCGGCGCTGCGGCAGGTCGTCTCGGATCTCGGCGTCGGAGCGCGCGTCCCCACGAAAGTGACAGCGCTAACATCGGCAGTCGCGACATTGTCGTCGCCAACAACTCCGTGGTAACCCATTTGGGTGACCGGGTCACCCAGACGGTGAACACTCTCCCGGGGGACAAGGGAGTACGCGGATTTAACTCGGGTCGATCCCAGGCGTGTTCGGGGCGAATCCGGCCTCATTCCAGCTGCAATTCCACTAATGTAGGTCCTGCCTCCTTGGGGGGAGGCAGACCGTGCCTGGCGCGAGGGGGATCTCGTAGCGCGGCACCACTTCTCGCATCGGCCGGCCGTGCAGGTACGGCAGGTCCGGCGCGTGTACTCACCGATCGCACGATTTGAAAGGGCACATCACGTGACCGCCATCGCACCAAACCATGACGGCCGACGACGAGGTCGTCGCAAGATCGCAGCGTTGCTCGCCGGAGGCCTGGTCGCCGGCGTCGGCACCATGGCGACCCTGGCTTCATGGAACGACTCCGAGTTCGCCGCGGCGAGCTTCACCGCTGGTCACTTCGACCTCGAGGGAAGCACCGACGGCGGGGTGACCTATGACCAGCACTCCACGGCCGACCAGGCCGGGGTGCTCGAGTTCGAGTTGCCCGTCAACAACCTGAGCCCCGGGGACTGGATCGGGGGCGAGTTCACGGTCCGCCTGGCACAGGGGACGACCAACAACGCCCAGCTGCGGCTGGACGGCGCCGGGACGACCGGACAGCTCAAGGGTGTAGCGGTCTACACCTGGCAGGACTTCCAGGGCGACTGCGCGGGCAAGGCCTACGACGTGGACAACATGATGGGCTTCTCGATGGACGGGAAGACCTACCGAGGCCCGCAGATCCGGATCAACAAGGGCGCCTCGGCCGACGTGGCCGGCGACCCGGTCACGATCTGCTTCGCGGTCTCGGGCGGCAGCAGGATGCCGCAGACCCAGACCGGTGCCTACACGTGGAAGCTGACCGCGGTCTCCGTCGCCGACTGACCCGCAGCCCCAGCAGCAGGGCGATCCGCGGACACCCGTCCGCGGTCCGCTCCGCGCTGCCTTCCGGCGGGCCGACCGTGCACACCGCGCGCACCGCTCGCCTCCTCCAGACCAATCACCAACGATCACTCATACCGACAACACAAGGGGAAACACACATGTCCAACGCCAACACCAACACCGCCGTCGAGTCCGAGCGCGGCCGCGGCCACCGCAAGGTCGCCGCAATCCTTGCCGGCGGGCTCGTCCTGGGGATCGGCACGATGGCCACCCTCGCGTCCTGGAACGACAGCGAGTACGCCACCGCGACCTTCACCTCCGGCACGTTCAAGCTCCAGGGATCGGCGGACGGCACGACTTTCACCGACCACGCCGTCGCCGGCGACGCCGCGTCCCTGAGCTTCACCGCGCCGTTCGACAACCTGACCCCGACCGACACGGTCTACGCGCCGTTCGCCGTCCGGCTGACCGCCGACACGACCAACGACGCCAAGGTCACCGTGACGAACCCGGTCACCTCCGGCGATGTCAACGCCCTCAGCTACACGCTGATCCAGACCAAGTCCTTCGGCTGCGACGCCGCCACAACCGGCTACGTGCTGGTCTCGGACGCGCCCCTGGGCACTGCGGCGGGCGCCAAGACGTTCGACCTCACCAAGGGCAGCGACGGCGCTGAGGGCACGGCCGTCAACCTCTGCTTCGTCGTGACCGCTGGAGCAGGCCTCGCCCAGGACCAGGCCGGGTCGTCGACCTGGCAGTTCCAGGCCGTGTCGAACTAGGAGCCACCCCGGTGGGCGTGCGGGTCGGGATTCGCAAGAGGGGTCGGATCCCGGCCCGGCGCCCAAAGTCGTGACCGATCAGGTCCAGGTCCAGCACCGTTCAGGGAGAACCAGCACCATGTCCGTCATCACCAGCACCGAGGTCGTCGAGCGTGCGCCGAAACCCCGCTCGGGCGGCCGGCTGCGCGCCGTCCGGCGCACCGTCGTCGACATCCTGCTGTGGGTGCTCGGTGGGCTCGGCGTGGTCAGCCTCGCCGCCGCGATCTCAGCGCACGTCTGGGGCTTCTCGATCGTCCTGTTCTCCACCGGCTCGATGTCGCCGACGATCCCGGCCGGGTCGGCAGCGCTGGTCCGGCTCCTGCCGGCCGGCGACTTCACGGTCGGCGACATCACCACCATCGAGCGTCCCGGGCAACTCCCGATCACGCACCGGATCACCTCCGTCGGGCCGCTGGCTGGAGATCCGTCCGCACGGGTGGTCACCATGCGCGGTGACGCCAACGAAGCGGACGACCCGGATCCGTACGTGATCACCGAGGCCCGCCTGGTCGTCGCGTCCGTCCCGGGCGTGGCCCAGTTCTTCAACGGGCTGCGCGACCCGCGGCTGATGGGCACGCTGACGCTGCTGGCCGGGGCTCTCGCGACCTGGGCCTTCTGGCCCCGCCGACGGCCGGTCAGCCAGGGCGCGGCGGACGCCACCAACGGCGTCCCGCTGCCCGGCGAACGCCGAGGGGAGCCGGTGTCCGAGGTGGCGCAGTGACGCCGGGCCGGCGCCGGACCGCGTCCTTGCGGGACCGCTGGCGGCTCGGCCTGCTCGGACTGGGTGTCGCAGCGGCGATGAGCCTGGTCTGGCAGCAGCACGCGACGCTGGCGAGCTTCATCGACACCGAGTCGGCCGGGGCCACGTTCCGGGCGGCCACCCTGGAGCCGATCACCCCGACCGCCAAGGCGAAGGCGTCGAGTGTCGAACTCTCCTGGGCGAAGGCGGACGGCGACTGGGCGCCGCCGCTGTACTCGCTCGCCTGGTCGGCGAGCAAGTCGGGCAGCAACCCCGTGGACATCTCCAGCGGGAGCGAGACCGGCGCCACCCACCGCATCGGCTCCGACCGGCCGACCGCCCACGACCTCACGTTCACCAAGGTGGCCGTGGGGAGCACCCACGCGTGCGGCATCGCCAACGGGACGGTGTACTGCTGGGGCACCAGTTCCAGCGGGGCGCTCGGCCTGGGTGGCACCACCCAGGCCCGGGTGCCCACGGCCGTCACCGGGGGCGACCTGGGCAGCAAGGCCGTCACGGACGTCACCGCCGGCGACGACTTCACCTGTGCCGTCGCGGTCTCGGGCAAGGCGTACTGCTGGGGACGCGGCACGAACGGCCAGCTCGGCTCCGGGAGCCAGTCCTCCTCGTCGACGCCGCGGACCGTAGCCACCCTGAGCGCTGTGACCAGCATCTCCGCCGGCGCTGCGCACGCCTGCGCGGTTGCCGCCGGCAAGGCCTACTGCTGGGGACAGGGATCGTCCGGCCAGCTCGGCAACGGCGGCTCCAGCCAGAAGGAGAGCCCCGAAGCCGTGCGCACCGACGGCGTCCTCGCGGGACGCACCGTGGCGAGTGTCGCCGCGGGCGGAGCGCACAGCTGCGTCGTGGCTGACGGCCGGGCCTTCTGCTGGGGTGCCAACGGCTCCGGCCAACTGGGCTCGGCGACCGCCAGCGCCAGCACACCCACGGCCGTGGACGCGAGTGGCGTCCTGATGGGCCGCGTCGTCTCGCAGGTCACCGCGGGGGCATCGCACACCTGCGCCGTGGCGGACGGCAAGGAGATCGGAAGAGCACACGTCTGAACTCCAGTCACTAGCTTATCTC
>ERZ778029.1990-NODE-1990-length-14914-cov-34.053974_pt1 | contig 14914 bp, 16 predicted proteins | sample MGYA00375759_ERZ778029 | MGnify/ENA primary metagenome ERZ778029 (study PRJEB29350, sample SAMN05389819) | bioreactor metagenome | isolation source: Ammonium sulfate bioreactor | place: South Africa: University of Cape Town | collected 2014-04-04 ...
CGATCCAGAACCAGATCGATCTTCTTCGGATGCAGGGATGCAAGACGTTCAAGAACCGCCGCGCTTGCCGGCGCTGTCACGCTCATGGATTTCCGGCGTCGTGCGTGGCATCTGCAACCGCTTCCGGCGGGCGCATGCGCGCCACCGTGGCATTGACCGTGACCGGTTTGGATGCAGCGGTCTTCGGCCGCGGCTTGCGCAGCAGAATGTGCACAAGCTGTGACAGGGTGCGGCGCAATTCATGGCGGTGGACAACCTGATCCACCATGCCGTGGTCGAGCAGATATTCCGCGCGCTGAAACCCTTCCGGCAATTTTTCGCGGATGGTCTGTTCGATCACGCGCTGGCCCGCGAAGCCGATCAGCGCGCCGGGTTCGGCCAGATGCACATCGCCCAGCATGGCGTAAGAGGCGCTGACGCCGCCGGTGGTGGGATCGGTGTGCACGACGATGTAGGGGAGACGCGCTTCATCCAGCATATCGACCGCGATGGTCACACGCGGCATCTGCATCAGGGACAAGATGCCCTCCTGCATGCGCGCGCCGCCCGATGCCACAAAGAGGATAAAGGCACGGCGTTCGGCGACAGCAGCCTGCATCGCCAGCACAAGGGATTCACCGACCCCCATGCCGAGCGAACCGCCGAGAAAATCGAACGGCTGCACCGCGACCATGACCGGCGTGCCGTCCAGCGTGCCGCGCGCCGCCACCAGCGCCTCCTGCCGCCCGGTTTTGGCACGCGCATCCTTCAGCCGGTCGCTGTAACGCTTTTCATCGCGGAAGCGCAGCGGATCGGCCGCCACGGCGGGCGTTGGCAGCACGTCATATTTGCCGGCATCGAAGGTAGCGGCGAATCGCACCTCAGGCCCGATGCGCATGTGAAAGCCGCATTGCGGGCAAACATGCTGTGCCGCGACGAGATCGCGGTGAAACACCATTTCACCGCAGCCGGGACATTTGGTCCACAAATTGTCCGGCGTGTCGGAGTTGCGCTTCGAGATCCAGTTCTTGATGCGCGGGCGAACGAAATTGGCGATCCAGTTCATAACTCACCCTACCACATTGGGTGTGTGTACCGCATCTGCCAGTTGGCGGCAGAATTCCACCACGCCGTCGATGCCGCCGGGGCTGGAAACCGCCGCAACACGCTCCACAATCGCGGTGCCGACCGCGGCACCATCGGCAAAACGGGTGATGGCCGCCGCCTGTTCCGGCGTTCTGATGCCGAAGCCGACAACCACGGGAAGACCCGCACGCGCCTTCAGCCGCAACACGGCATCGCGAACGCTTTCTTCCTGAAAACTCTTGGTGCCGGTGATGCCGGTGATGGAGACGTAATAAAGAAAGCCGCCCGCGCCATCCAGCACGGCGGGAAGGCGCTTATCATCCGTTGTCGGTGTGGCGAGGCGCACGATGTCGAGGCCATGCGTGGAGGCCGGCACGCGCAGCATCTCATCTTCTTCCGGCGGCAGATCGACGGTGATCAGGCCATCGACGCCAGCCTCCGCCGCATCTTTCACGAAGCGCGCGGTGCCATAGGCATGGATCGGATTGTAGTAGCCCATCAGCACGATCGGGGTTTCGCCGTCGGCCTTGCGGAAGGCACGCACCAGATCGAGCAGGCGCGTGAGTGTCATGCCCGCCTTCAGCGCACGCTGCGAAGAAGCCTGAATGGCCGGGCCATCGGCCATCGGATCGGAAAACGGCACGCCCAGTTCGATCAGATCGGCACCGGCGGAGGGCAAGCGGTTCAACAGCGCCAGCGTGGTTTCCACATTGGGATCGCCGGCAGTGATGAACGGAATGAAGGCGGCGCGGCCCCGTTTTTTCAAGGCGGCGAAACGGGAGGCGATACGGCTCATATCTCCTCCCCCAAAGCGGAGGCGACGCTGAACACATCCTTGTCACCGCGGCCGGAGAGCGTGACGGCGATGATTTTGTCTTTCGCCATTTGCGGGGCGACGTGCATCACATGGGCGAGCGCGTGGCTCGATTCCAGCGCCGGGATGATGCCTTCGAGGCGGCAAAGAAGCGTGAACGCCTCAAGCGCCTCGCGATCGGTGGCGGAGAAATATTGCACCCGGCCGGAATCGCGCAGCCACGAATGTTCCGGCCCGACGCCGGGATAATCGAGGCCCGCGGAAATCGAATGCGCCTCCAGCACCTGGCCGTCGCGATCCTGCAGCAGATAGGAGCGCGCACCGTGCAGCACGCCGGGCGAACCCTTGGAGATGGTGGCGGCATGGCGCGGCGTATCGATGCCATCACCAGCCGCTTCCACGCCGTGAATCTCAACCGCCGCATCATCGAGGAAGGGGTGGAAGGTGCCGATGGCATTGGAGCCGCCGCCGACGCAGGCAACGACGAGATCCGGCAACCTGTCTTCCACCGCGCGAAGCTGGGCGCGCATTTCATTGCCGATCACGGTCTGGAAATCGCGCACCATGGCGGGATAGGGATGCGGGCCGGCGGCCGAGCCGATGATGTAAAACGTGTCGTGCACATTGGCGACCCAATCGCGCAACGCCTCGTTCATCGCATCTTTCAGCGTGCGCGAACCGGAGGTGACGGCGCGAACCTCCGCCCCCAGAAGGCGCATGCGGAAGACGTTGGGCTTCTGCCGCTCCATATCCACTTCGCCCATATAGACGATGCAGGGAAGGCCGAAGCGGGCCGCAACCGTGGCCGTGGCAACGCCATGCTGGCCGGCGCCGGTTTCGGCAATGATGCGGGTCTTGCCCATGCGGCGCGCGAGCAGAATCTGACCCAGGCAGTTGTTGATCTTGTGCGCGCCAGTGTGATTGAGGTCTTCGCGCTTCAGATAAATCTTCGCGCCGCCCAGATGGGCCGTCAGCCGTTCGGCGAAATAAAGCGGGCTCTCGCGGCCGACATAATTCTTCAGCAGCCCGGCCAACTCGGCATGAAAAGCGGGATCGGCCTTTGCCGCCTCATACGCCTTCTCCAGCGAGAGCACCAACGGCATCAGGGTTTCGGCCACGAAGCGCCCGCCATAGGCGCCGAAATGGCCATGCGCATCCGGCCCGTTGCGGAAGGAATTGGGTTTGGGCGTACTCATATTTCGGCCCCTTCGGCCAGCCTGGCGTTGCGGGCGGTCTGCACGAATTCGGCGATCAGATTGACATCCTTCACGCCGGGCGCGGTTTCAACGCCGGAGGCGGTATCCACGCCGGGCGCATCGCAAATGCGCAAGGCGCGGCCGACATTTTCCGAATCCAGCCCGCCAGCCAGAAGCCAGGGCCGGGCGAATTTCCGCCCGCGCAGAATCTGCCAGTCGAACGGGGTGCCGTAACCGCCTGTCCGGTCGGCGCCCGAAGCCGGTTTGGCATCGAACAGCAGCATGTCGGCCACCTGTTCGTAAGGCGATGGGCTGGCAAGGTCGGAGGCATCAGCCACCGCGATGGCCTTGATCACCGGCAGGCCGAAGCGGCTGCGAACCTCGCCCACCCGTTCCGGCGTTTCGGAGCCGTGAAACTGGATGAAATCCGGTGCCGCGGCGGCAATCACGTCCTGAAGATCGGCATCGCTGGGATCGCACAACACAGCCACCAGACGCAGGCGGCCGCGCATACGCTCCGCCAGGGCGTGGGCGACATCGGGCCGGACGTTGCGGGGCGAACGGGCATAGAAATTCAGCCCGGCAAAATCCGCGCCCGCGCGGACCGTGGCATCGGCCGCTTCGAGCGAGTTCACGCCGCAGATTTTAACCAGCAAACTCATCGTCACCCGCACAGGTTTCCCGCCGGAGGGCGGGCGCCGCTTATCGCCGCCAGGCACAAGGAAATCAAGGAAAGGAAACGCGGCTCAGGCCCCGGCGGGTGCAGCGATTTCGGCTGCAATCGCTTTTGCCGCTTCGGCCGGATTGGCCGCAGCCGTGATCGGCCGGCCGATGACAAGAATGTCGGCCCCTGCCGCGACCGCTTCCGCCGGTGTCATCACCCGGCGTTGATCGCCAATGGCCGCGCCGGCCGGGCGCACACCCGGCGTCACGATCAGGAAATCGGGGCCGCAGGCCGCGCGGACCAGCGCAATCTCCCGCGGGCTGCAAACCACGCCGTCAAGCCCGTTGGCCTGCGCCAGACCCGCCAGATGCTTCACCTGGGCCGGGAGCGGCCCCTGCTGGCGCACCTGCACCAGATCGTCATCGTTCATGCTGGTCAGCACGGTGACGCCCAGCACCTTCGGGCGGGCGGGTGCGGCGCGGGCAGCCTCCACCGCGGCGCGGATCATGGCGGCACCGCCGGAGACGTGAATATTGAACATCGCGATATCGAGCGCCGAGATCGCGCGCGAGGCGCCGCCAACCGTGTTCGGAATATCGTGGAATTTGGTGTCGGCAAAAACCGGCACACCGAGGCCGATAATCGCCCGGATACCTTGCGGCCCCTGGGCGGTGATGAATTCGAGGCCGACTTTGAGGCCGCCGACATAGGGCTTGATGGCCCGCCCGATTTCGAGAGCCTTGCCCAAATCCGGCGTATCGAGTGCGGCGAAGATCGGGTTCGGGAATCGGGCGCCTGTCATCAGCGGGGGTGATAGTCCGCCGGCGGCGGCAGCGCAAGGCTGCCAGAGCGCAAGGCTGCCAGCTGGGCCGTTTGCCCAACAGCTTACTTGCCGGTGTTCAACCGCTCCCGCAATTCCTTGCCGGTGCGAAAGAAGGGCGCGCGCTTTTCTTCGACCGTTACGGGTTCGCCCGTGCGCGGATTGCGGCCCTGACGCGCAGGCCGCACCTTGACCGAAAAAGCACCGAAACCACGCAGTTCCACACGATGGCCAGAGGCAAGAGATTCCGTAATCTTATCCAGCACAGTGGACACGATCCGTTCCACATCGCGGTGATAGAGATGTGGATAACGCTGTGTCAGCTTGGCAACCAATTCGGATTTGATCATTCCCCGCCCCTTCGAGCAGCCCCGCATCGAGAATTGGCCGAGTCTGCTGCGACAGATGGAATTGTTGTCAGGTTGCACAGATGAGTCAATGGAAGCCACTGAAGTTTCAGTGCTTTTTTGGGGCCGTGGCGGAAATCACGCAGCAAACGCCGCCAACATTTGCCCCGGCCCGTAACCGCTCAGCCGATTATCGCGAAAACCGGCCTATCGGGCTGTAACCGTTGACGTTTCCGAGGGGCGGTAGTCCATCCGGCCTGGCCACTGGCCCACCCCGAAACACAACACCCGGCAAAAGCGTATCGCCCTTGCCGGGTGCAGCCGCCCCCTGAATCTTGGCCCCCGAAATTTGGCCCTGAAAAACTGACCCAGACTCGCGCTTCAGGCCCGGCGCCGCCTGTGAAGACGCAAGCCGAGCAGCCCGGCGCCCAGAAGCCCCAGCGTGGCGGGTTCGGGCACGGGATTGTTCTGCAACGGCGTGGAAATCACGGCGAAGACGAAGTCGTTGTAGTCGTAATCGCCATGCAGCCGGTCTTCGAAGCCGACGTAGCGGACGAGCGCGCCCGGCCCCGACGACAGGGACGAGATCAGCGCATCAAGCCCGGCAGGCTCCGCGAAAATGCCGAGATCGGCATAATTCGACACCACATTGGCGTGGTAGAAGCCGTCCGACGCCAGGTTCGCGGTGTCGAACAGGTTGATGACACTGGTATCCTTCATCGTGAAGACCAGCGGGCCGCTGAGCGTGCCGAGATCGGCAACCTGACCCGCGGTGCTGGCGGCACAGCCGCTCATCGCATTGTTGCAGAAGATTTTGGACGGCCCGCCCGCCAGAGACAGATAGCTTTTGTCCCCGGCCAAGGCGCCGATATAGACCAGTTTCACGTTGCCGTTGGCGACAATCGTTTCCGGCGCCGTTGTGATGGGCGCCGCTGTCGCAGAGCCGGCAAAAGCGATGATGGCGGCGGCGGCCGCAAAACTCAAAAATCTGTTCTTAACCATACGCTCAACCCCAACGCTTATGTTACGAGACCTGTCAGCCGGCCTTCTGTTCGTAAAGGCAGCAAGGGGCGGGCCAAGTATGGGGCCGGGCGAAATACGGCGTTAACGGCGGTAATGTTGTAACAGGACATGACAGTTTTATGGTGAAGGTGGCGCTCTACCAGCTCTACGCCAGCAGTTTGGCCTTGGAACCGTCACGATCCGGCTTTAATTCGTGCAACTGGATTTTGGGTGCCGTTTTGGGTGCACCGCGTCTCGAGACCCGATGAAACCTGAGGCCCGCTCCCTCCGCTCCCGCTCCGCCCTATCGCAGCTTACCGAACTGGCCAGGCTGCTGAGGCTGGCCACCGCCACGATAAAGCGCGACCTGCGCTCCAGCGATGTGGGGCAGATTCTGGCCTGCGCCATCATCGGGGCCCTGACCGGCGGGATTGTCGATTTCCTGCGCCGTATCGTGGAGTTGCTGCACAAAACCAATTTTCATCTGCGCGGCAATCTGATGCTGAGCATGGGCATCGATATCGACCGGCTGAGCATCGCGATCGTGCCGGCGGCGGGCGGGCTTCTGCTGGGATTGCTGGCGATGGCGGCACGCCGCTATGGCGCGGGCGATATTGTAGACCCGGTGGAAGCGAACGCGCTTTACGGCGGGCGCATGAGCCTACGCGACAGCATCAGGCTGACGACGGCGACGGTGATTTCCAATGGTGCCGGTGCCTCCCTCGGTATGGAGGCGGGCTATAGCCAGCTTGGCGCCGGGCTTTATTCGCGCATCGGGCAATATCTCAGGCTGCGGCGCACCGATCAGCGCATGTTCGTCACCGCGGGCGCTGCCGCGGCCATTGCGGCGGCGTTCAACGCACCGCTGGCCGGTGCGTTTTACGGCTTCGAGCTGATCCTCGGCAATTACACCATCAATGCGCTGGCGCCGGTGGCGGTGGCCGCGGTGAGCGCAACATTGGTGCAACGCGCCCTTGCCCCGCCGGAGCCGTGGTTTGCGGTGGTGGGCCATGTGCATCTGGATACGCAAAGCTATCTGCTGTTCGGATTGATGGGAATTCTGGCGGCGGCCCTTGCCATTGCCGCGATGACCAGTGTGACATGGTCGGAACGGCTGTTGCGGCAGGCCAAGGTGCCGGACTGGATGCGGCCGGCAATCGGCGGCCTGGTGCTTTCCGGTATCGCGCTCTACTTCCCGCAGGTGCTGGGCAGCGGCCATGGCGCCATTCAGTATCATTTCGAAATCGGCTGGGCGCTGGTGCCGTTGCTGGCGCTGCTGGCGGCGAAACTGATCGCGGCGGCCGTCTCCGTCGGTTCCGGCTTTCGCGGCGGATTGTTCAGTTCCTCGCTTTTTCTGGGCTGTCTGTTTGGTGCCGCGTTCGCGGCCGCGGTGACATTGCTGATGCCCGAACTGGCGCGTGAACGCACCGCCTTCATGCTGGTCGGCATGGGATCGGTTGCCGCCGCGATCGTGGGCGCGCCATTGACCATGGTGTTCCTGGTTCTGGAAGCCACGGGAGATTTCCCGGTCACCGTTGGCGTGGTGGTCGGCGTGGTGGTCGCCTCCACCATCGTGCGGCTGACCTTCGGCTTTTCGTTTTCCACCTGGCGTTTTCACCAGCGCGGCCTCGGCATACGCGGTGCGCACGACATCGGCTGGATTACCGATCTGACCGTGAACCGGCTGATGCGGTCCGACCCCAAGGTGGTGGCCGGTGACATGAGCGTGGACATGCTGCGACGACGCTATCCGCCCGGAAGCGTGAAACGTGTCTACGTCACCGATGGCGACGGGAAATATGCCGGCAGTCTGGACATGGCGAAGGTGCATGATCCGGCGCTGGACAACGAGGCGCGCACGGCCACCGTGGAAGCGCTGGCCACAGCACCGGATATCTTTCTGCTGCCGGGCGAGAATGTGCGCGCGGCGCTGACGCGGTTCGAGCAGAACGAAACAGAATCGCTTCCGGTTCTGTCTTCCCGCAGCGAACGCGAGATCGTCGGTTACATGACGGAAGCCTATGGCCTGCGGCGTTATACCCAGGAACTGGAGCGCCGCCGCAGCGCGGAGCTTGGCGAGCGCGATCTGTTCTCGATCGGACCGCTGCCGAAGGGGTGAAACGCCCTATCCTTCCGCCATTTCGTGTGAGAGCCGCGCAACAAGGGCACGGGTTTCCGCATCGGCCGGAAAAAATGTTTCGAGCGCCAGTTCGGTTAATGTGACATCGACCGGCGTGCCGAACACGGTGGTGGTGCTGACGAAAGACAGCAGGCCCGCAGCACTTTCGAGCTTCAACGGCACCAGGACGGATTGCGGCGTATGCGGGCGATCCGCGGCGGGTGCCGGATAGGCCTGCAACTCCTCCAGCAGCGAAACCAGAACGGGATCGGCGCTTGCCTCCACCTGTTGTTTGAGACGGGCGAGCAGGTGGGCGCGCCATTCCGGCAGATTGGCGATGCGTGGCGCCAGCCCCTTTGGATGCAGGCTGAGCCGCATGACATTGACCGGCGGCTGCAACAGATCTCCGGCAACGCCATCATAAAGCCGCGGCAAGGAACCGTTCGACGCCACCACGTTCCAGTGCCGGTCCAGCGCAAAGGCGGGAAAGGGCTTGTGCGCCTCCAGAAGCGTTTCCATCGCGGCACGCGCCGCGGCAAGGGCAGGATCAGCCAGATCACGCTCCGGAAAAATCGGCGCGTACCCCGCGGCCACCAGCAGCACATTGCGTTCGCGCGGCGGAATGCGCAGTTGTTCGGACAGGTTGAGGATCATTTCGCGGCTGGGCCGGGAGCGGCCGGTTTCCACAAAGCTTAAATGCCGCGGCGAAATCTCCGCCTCGGCGGCGAGCGCAAGCTGGCTCAGGCGCCTGCGTTGACGCCACACACGAAGCTGGTCGCCGATCCGGGCCACATTGCCGTTCATCGGACCAGCATAAGACATCTGCATCGGAAATTCCTTAGTGCCACTTCCGAAGCGGCAAGGCCCCTTCCCGCCAGCGCAGGAAGGGGCCGGCCAGAGCATGCAGGATCAGGCTGCCGGCATCGCATCGACAAAGCCGGTGACGGAGCGAATGCGCCCGTCGGCAGCGATCTCGATGAAATCGGTGCCTGCGAAATGAAGCGGCGCGCCGGATTGGCCGCCCGCCTCCCACTGAAACCGGGCGCGATCGCCATAGGCATCCACCGCGCCCTTCAGCCGGAAGCGGTAAGCGGGCGGAAACTGGCCGTGGACGGCGGCGATCATCGTCTCCAGCCCTTCATGGCCTTCGCCCCGGCGATGCGGGTCGAGATAGATCGCATCGCCGGTATAGGTTTCCGTGATAAGCGCGCGGCGTTCACCGGCATCGCGCTCGTTCCAGGCGGCGAGATAACGGGCGACAGTATTGTCTGCATCGATCATGATTTTCTCCTTCATGGCGGCATCGGGGGATGCCATATGCGAAGGAGTGTGCCGCCCGCGGCAGCATGAAGCGATTACCTGACGGGTAATGAAACGGCGTTAGAAGAAACGGATATCAGGCGGCCACGCTTTCGGCTTCGATGGCCGGGATTTCGACACTGACCGTGGTGCCCTGCCCCTCCACGCTTTCGATCTGCACGCGGCCATTGTGCATTTCGGCCAGCGCACGCACGAGCGCGAGCCCAAGGCCGGTGCCGGGCTGGGATGAGCCCGCGCTGTTGCGAAGCTGAACGAACGGATTGCCGATCCGCGCAAGCTGATCGGCGGGAATCCCCATGCCGGTGTCGCGCACCGAAATGCGCAAAACCCCGCCGGAGGCACCGACGCTGACATCGACGCGGCCGCCGGCGGGCGTGAATTTCACCGCGTTGGACAACAGGTTCAGCGCGATCTGCTTCATCGCGCGGCGATCGGCCAGGGCAAAAAGCGGCTCCGGCGGCAGGTTGACCGACAGGTTCACCTGCCCCTGGGCGGCCTGTTCGTGCATCAGCGCCGCACATTCGCTGACGACGGCGCCAACGGAAACCCGTTCGCGGTTGAGTTCGAATTTTCCCGCCTCGATCTTCGACATGTCGAGGATGTCGTTGATCAGGGCGAGCAGATGCTGACCCGCATCCTGAATCACACCGGCATATTCGCGGTAGCGCGCATCGCCCAGCGGGCCGAACATTTCGCCCCGCATCAACTGCGCGAACCCGATCACCGCGTTCAGCGGCGTGCGCAGTTCGTGGCTCATATTGGCCAGGAACATGGATTTCGAGCGGCTGGCGTTTTCGGCGGCATCTTTTGCCACCAGCGCTTCCTCGCGCGAATTCTCCGCCCGGCCGATGGCCGCGGCGAGGCCGCGTTCGAGCCTGCGCCGTTCCTCAAGCGCGGCACCGATCAGGATCACCGTGAAACTGATCACCGCGACGAAGATTTCGACGATGATCAACTGCTCGCGAACCGAATGTTCCCTGAGGCCGGTGGTGGCGTTTCCAAGCAGGACCGGCGCGACCAGATAGCCTGCCGACAGGGCAAGGCCGATCGCGCCCCCGGCAAAACCGCGCTGAAAGGTAAGCAGCACCACGGCGGGAAAGAACAGGAAAGCGAGCGGATAACTCGGCGCCTTCCAGTTGATCCCGATCACCGCCAGCACAACACCGATCAAGAGCAGCGAATGCACGCATTGATCGCGGCGGAACATGGCCTTCAGCGACGCCATATCCACGGTCATCAGGGGCGGCACCAGAATGCAGAGCCCGAGCGCGTCGGCGCCGTACCAGAGCATCGTCGCGGACCAGAAGGACGAATCTTGCGTGAAGTACATATAAGCCGCGCTGGAGAACGCGCCGACGAGCGGCGCCGGCCCGCCGGCAAGCGCATAGAAGATCAGAAGCGCACTGGGCCGGGTAAAGGCACGATCGACGCGGAAGACCCGCATCGGGATCGCGACGGCCAGCGTCTCGCCGATATTGCAGATGGTGTAGACCACCGCCGCAACCGGGGTATCGCCCACCAGGAAGAAGGCGAACATGTTCGCAACGGCGGCGGTGATAAGAAGCTGATACCAGTAGCGGCGGCGCTGCCGCAGCAGGAAGACAAGACAGATCGCGTTGGCAAACCAGATCGCCGCAACCGGGCCCGCGTGACCGCTGAGCCGGACGGTGGACCACACCGCGCCGAACGTAAGCAGCGCCAGCGCCAGAAGCGCGAAGAGGGATGGCCCCCCGTTACGCCGTAGCAATGGATTGGCGGTCGCGCTGACCATGCGGCACTTTTCCCATGTCGCCCGCGGGCGCGAACAGTCCCGCCGATGCTGAATGCAACGCCATTTTAGAAATCTCAGCATAACGCAGTGTTAATCGCGCGGATGCGGATGGTGCGGCAAAACCTGTGGAACCACAAAAAAACGGCGCGGAAGAACACCTCTCCCACGCCGTTTATCGTTAACGCCGCATCTGCGGCTAACGGTTCGTAAACCGTGTTTTTATTCGTCGTCTCCATCGCCGTCGCTGCCGGACTTCCTGCGCAGCGCAGCGCCCAGAATGTCGCCCAGCGAAGCACCGGAATCGGAGGAACCGTATTGCGCCACGGCATCCTTCTCTTCCGATATTTCGCGCGCCTTGATGGAGAGCGAAATCCTGCGGCTGGCCTTGTCGATGCTCGTTACCATCGCATCGATCTTGTCGCCGACGCCGAAACGTTCGGGGCGCTGATCGGCGCGGTCGCGGGCGAGGTCGGAACGGCGGATGAACGCCTTCACGCCATCGGTCAGGCTGACTTCGACGCCGCCATCGTTCACTTCGGTGACCGTGACGGTGACGACATTGCCCTTGCGCAGCGGACCGACCTTGTCCATCGGGTCGCTTTCAAGCTGCTTGATTCCGAGGCTGACGCGTTCCTTTTCCGGATCGATGTCGAGCACCTTGGCCTGAACCACCTGACCCTTCTGATAGTCGGCAACCGCCTGCTCGCCCGGCTTGTCCCACGACAAATCGGAGAGATGCACCATGCCGTCGATATCGTTGTCGAGGCCGACGAAGAGGCCGAATTCGGTGATCGACTTGATCTCGCCTTCGATCGTGCTGCCCGGCGGATTGCTGACCGCGAAGGCCTGCCACGGATTGTCCATGCACTGTTTCAGGCCGAGGCTGATGCGGCGCTTGTTGGAATCGACTTCCAGCACCTGCACATCCACATCCTGACCCGGATTGACGATCTTCGACGGGGCCACGTTCTTCTTCACCCAGCTCATTTCGGAGACATGGACGAGACCTTCGACACCCGGCTCCAACTCCACAAAAGCACCGTAATCGGTGACATTGGTGACCTTGCCGCTGAAGCGCGCGCCGACCGGATATTTGGCGCCGACGCCTTCCCACGGATCGGTCTGCAACTGCTTCATGCCGAGGCTGATGCGCTGGGTATCGTGATTGATCTTGATGATCTGCACCGTCACGGTCTGGCCGACGCTCAGCACCTCGGTCGGGTGGCTGACGCGGCGCCAGGCAATGTCGGTGACGTGCAACAGACCGTCCACACCGCCCAGATCGACGAAGGCGCCGTAGTCGGTGATGTTCTTCACCACGCCTTCGATCACCTGCTTTTCCTGCAGGCTGGCGACGAGCGAGGTGCGTTCTTCCGCGCGGCGTTCTTCCAGCACGGCACGGCGCGACACCACGATATTGCCGCGGCGGCGATCCATCTTCAGAATCTGGAAAAGCTGCTGCTGGTTCATCAGCGGGCCGACATCGCGCATCGGGCGCACATCGACCTGCGAGCCGGGAAGGAAGGCAACCGCACCGTCGAGATCGACGGTGAAACCGCCCTTGACGCGGCCGAAGATCACGCCATGCACGCGGGTGCTGTCGTTGAACGCCTTTTCGAGGCGAATCCAGCTTTCCTCGCGCCGCGCCTTGTCACGGCTGAGGACGGCCTCACCAAGCGCGTTTTCCACACGCTCCAGATAGACCTCGACCACATCGCCGATCTTCACATTGGCCGGCTGACCCGGCATCGAGAATTCCTTGAGAGGCACGCGGCCTTCGGTCTTCAGGCCGACATCGATCACAGCCATGTCGTTTTCAATGGCAACGATGGTGCCCTTGATGACATTGCCTTCCTGCGGCGACTGGGCATCGAAGCTTGCTTCGAGCATGGCCGCGAAATCATCACGGGACGGGGTTGCGATTGACGGGGTAACGGTTGCGGTGGCGCCTCTTGCCATGAACTCTCCTGATTCAGAATTTTCTGCCAACCCGGCGGCGCCGGGCGGACTTCCACGCGGGGCTTTTCGCCCGCAATGGCGATTGGGTTGCGGATGATTTGGGACGGGCCGGCCCAGAGAGGGTCCGGCCGGGTCTCCTTAACCCCTGGGCCGGGCCTTGAGCGCTCTCTCCACCTTCGGTTCGACCAAAGCGAGAGCGGCCGCGAACGCGGCGTCTATATCCAAATGAGTCGTGTCGAGCAAGGCCGCATCCGCCGCCTGGACCAAAGGGGAGACGGGGCGGGTCCGGTCCGCCTGGTCGCGGGCGTTGATTTCGGCCAGCACGGCGCTTTCGTCCCGCGTCAGGCCGAGGCCCTGCAATTCCAGCCAGCGGCGGTGGGCCCGGATGGCCGGTTCGGCATCGACGAACAGTTTGGCCGCGGCATCCGGGCAGATCACGGTGCCGATGTCGCGCCCATCCATCACCGCACCATCGCTGCCGCCGGGCGGGTGGAGGAGAAAATTGCGCTGGAAATCGAGCAGCGCGGCACGGACGGCCGGAATTGCGGCCACGTCCGATGCCGCCTTGCCGACCACATCGCTACGGATTTTGGGATCGCCGGCGCGGTTGAGATCGATCGCGCGCGCGCCTTTGACGGCCGTATCCGGGTCTTTCGGATCGCCCTTCACTTCCAGCACCGCAAGCGCGGTAAGCCGGTAGAGCGCCCCCGAATCCAGATGCGGAAAACCGAAATGGCGGGCAAGCCGCTTCGCCAGCGTGCCCTTGCCGCTGGCCGCGGTGCCGTCAACCGCAATGACGATGGAATGAGTCATGGAATGGGAGCCTGTTTTATGATTGTCATCCCCGGCGAGCATTCGTGCCCGCGGCATGAATGCGAGGGAAGGGGAACCAGGTCTTCATGGCTGCGCAAATTCACCGGTAAGTTTCTCCCAAAGACAATTCCAGCCGGAATTCTCTTTCTCGATCAGTTTGATTTTCCAGGCGCGATTCCATCGCTTTATCCGCTTTTCGCGGGCAATTGCGAGATTGATGTCCTCGTGAAATTCGTACCAAACGAGAATGTGCACGCCGTATTTCTTGGTAAAGCCGTCAATCAGATCATTCTTGTGTTCCCATATCCGGCGCACAATATCGTTCGTGACGCCGGTATAGAGCGTACCGTTGCGCCCGCTCGCGAGGATATAGACGAAGTAGCTGTGTTCCCGCATAGCTGAAGCGATATTAATTCAAATCATGAGTCGACAAGACCCACCTGGGTCCCCTTCCCTTCGCGAAGCTTACGCTCCGCTCAGCCGGGGATGACAATTATTGCGACAGCAATTCCGCCCCCAGGCCACGCATCAGCCCCTCGAATTCCGGGAAGCTGGTTGCGATCATCGCAACATCGTCCACCGCGACGGGCGCGCGCGCGGCCATGCCCATCACAAGAAAACTCATCGCAATGCGGTGATCCATGTGGGTTTCGACCATGCCGCCACCGGGCACGCCATCCGCACCACGGCCTTCCACAATCAGGCCGTCTTCCAGTTCTTCCACCGTGACGCCATTGGCGCGCAGGCCCGCTACGATGGCCGAAAGGCGGTCGCTTTCCTTCACCCGCAATTCTTCCAGCCCGCGCATCACGGTGCGGCCTTCGGCAAAAGCGGCGGCAACGGCCAGGACCGGATATTCGTCGATCATCGCTGGCGCGCCTTCCGGCGGCACCTCGATCCCCTTCAACGCCGAAAAGCGAATCGCGATATCGCCGATGTCTTCGCCGCCGCTGTGGCGCAGATTGGAAACCGTGATTTCAGCCCCCATCGCGCGCAAGGCCTCGAACAGCCCGGTACGGCGGGT
>ERZ778029.1993-NODE-1993-length-14884-cov-4.245802_pt1 | contig 14884 bp, 16 predicted proteins | sample MGYA00375759_ERZ778029 | MGnify/ENA primary metagenome ERZ778029 (study PRJEB29350, sample SAMN05389819) | bioreactor metagenome | isolation source: Ammonium sulfate bioreactor | place: South Africa: University of Cape Town | collected 2014-04-04 ...
CTTATTCTCTTATTGGGTCGACTTTCTACCTGGAGGTACTAATAGAAATATGATAATTTCTAATAAATTCATTCTGAATAAGAAATAAAAGAACGACTAATCTACATAAACAATTAGATACAAAAATTATCTATTGAAAAGAGGGCACGTTCGAATTTAATTATTCACCATCATCTTTATCTAGTTCTAAAAGTCAATGTTCAAGTTCCTAAACTCAAAGAAACAGAAGTACAAAGACCAATTTTTATCTGCGACATAATCTCAAAGAAAAAAATCTAAATATTTCTATTGATCAAATATAAATCATAATTATTCGCATAGATAAACACAATATTTGTACTAAATAAATAGACTTAATGATACCGTTTTTGGGTTTTTAAAAATTTTTGTCAAGTCAAAATTGGTTCGTGATTATTTACTCAATATTTAAAAATTGTAATTACTAAAGTAAAAGATAAGTCTTTCGAAGGAATTTAACTACAATTCATTTGATTAGTACGTTACACCCACACACTCGAGTGTGTTGAAATTTTCAGCTGTGAAAAGATAAAAAAAATTGCTTTTTTTTCTGCTCTTTTTTTTTAATTTTAAATAATTGCAGAATGCGGAACATACAATTCTACGTCCTTGTTTTCTGTTAGTTCTTAATTAACAAGGAAGTTTTCTATTCTCTCGATATCAATATGTTTCTTAGTTAAATTATTTTCTTTTTCTTTTTAATCAACATTTCAAATGTTGAACAAAAGATTTTATTATTATTATGAAAAAGATGTCAACAAGGAAGTGTTTATTAGCTATTCTTTCGCTACTTTTTAAGTAAAATTAATTCATTCCAAAGTTTATTCTAATATTATCAGACTTATAAAACAAACAGACATGCATGTCAAGTTTTTTTTATATAATCTTTTAGGAAAATCTTCTTATTTCATTGTTAGAAATACAAAGATCAACAATAAAATTTAATTACGATGTCTTTTAGAAACAAAAAGAAATACATTTAGCTTAGAAATTTGACATGTCATAGAATCATACGACTAAAATGGAAGAAACGCCTGAGGATAGAAAACCTATGGTTAGATTAACATCGATACTCAAAAATAGGCACAGATGTACTGTTGTAGCAGTTGTATGTTTGAATAAATACTTTTATGTATACGTCAATCAAAATAGTTAAATCAACAAGTAACTCGATTGCCGCACGCCTGTTGACGTCTATTTCGTATTTAAAATTTTTGTGGATAGGATATTGATCTATCAATTAACATAAAAATCGGTAAGTCTTCTCTCGTTTTCGACCAGTGTTTGAACAACGTCATGATTATTATTTTTTGACAGAAAAGAAACTATAGAATGTGTCGCATAGAAATTTTTTGCTTTTTTTTTCTCTCTCTCTCTCGACTTTTTTCTTCTCCTTCTCTGTCTCTTGTGCTTTCTCTCTCTCTCTCTTCTTCTCTTTTTTTTTCTATTTCTAGATCCGTTTATTTCTTATTCTTTACTCATTTGAATAGCGTTGATGTGATGTCATCCACAATACATTTCCTACTCTTAAATGAGTACCATAAAATTACGCACCTTCAACAACGTTGTGTTCCATTTTTTAGATACCATTTAATTTTTCATCTGTCTTAAATTCATTTACAAACAATAAAAATCCGATCAAATGGCTCCTTTATATCTTTCTGTCCGTCGTCTAATATTAGTTCTATTGTTTGTTCAATCAGTTTCGCTTTACAGAATCTATGCATCAGATGATAATGTATGTGTTTGAAAACTAGACGAACAAAATATTTCTATGATGAACTTGATTTGTATTTTATTTAGCGTGCAAATTTAATCAGTGATCTTCAATTATCATCATTGTTAGACAATATCGATTCGGAAAATGAAAATCTAATTTTCAATAATGATAATGAAGATACATTGAATAGTTGGCAAGCATTATCAAATGACGAGAATTCATTAAATAAACGTTCATTTTTCTCGTCTGGTATACATTCGTATAAATCTCATCCACAACGTCGCAATAATCGACCACATTGGAATCCGCTTGTGGCTGCCTATCGTCGGTGTGGTGAATTATCTCGACGTGAAGAACGTGAATCATGTTTCAAGGATGCCATTCAAATGCTTTTTGTTCATAAGCTAAGAAAATAAATAAAGAAAAAACAAACAAATTTGAAGAGAAACGAGAGAAAGATATTGAGATCTACTGAAAGAAAATGATCATTAATATAATTCGACTCCTTTCTTTTTCATTGAACATCATACATTCGTGACGAAATACTTGAAAATAAATTAAATCCTTGCATTTCAGTTTGTTCATTGCTTCGCATTGTTTTTCTTCTTGTTGTACTGTCTACACAATAAATTATTTAAAACAAAAAAAAAACAGAACCACTGTGACAAAAGTTAATATTCAGCCTATTAGTGTAACAAGTTGATACTCAAATAACAAATCATTGATGTGTGCAATTTACTTGAGTTGCAGAAGTAATTTTAAATTGCTGACATTTATTTTACATCTTCAATTCACCTGAGTATAGCAAAGAAAAAAAAGACAGAAAAAGAAAAAGAAAAAGAAAACATTATGTTCATTATAAGACATGAAACAAAATCATAATAACGACAAAGTGTGTTACTCTCAATGTCATGTGTGCAGCAGTTGCTAGTTGAATTTTTCGTTTCGTTTTGTTTGTTTGTGTTTATCAACTAATCATTTGTTCTTGTTCGCTTTCCAATACGCGAAGAATATTTTTCAAAAATGAATAATCGGATTTTTCGAGTTGTAATTTTCGTAGAATCGATTGAATAAATTCAGAATTAAGATCATCATGTTGGGAATTGTTTGTGAATAAATTATTGGTTGAATCCATAACAGTATTGTTCGTTGCCATACTGCCTTTATCATCTGTATCTCCACTAGCTAGACTTGTTGTTGATGTTGAATCAGCTAGAGAATTCATACTTTCTTGATTTTGAAGCTAAACATAGAAGACAAATAATTAATTTTTAGCTTTCTGGGAAATTATTTATTCAAATTTAATGTTTATTAATAGCGCCCAAGGATTTCTATCATTCAGAATTAGCAAATAACCTAAGAGGATTATCATTTCAATCTTCTTTAACGACGTCAAAGAGAATATATTTTAGGAGTTTTCTTCAATTGTTTTAATCTGTCGATCTCTAGTCGAATTACGTACGTGTCGTTTATTTGTTTTCATATATTTTAAAACAGCTAAAGCTTGAAAATAAATTTCTTGTAAACTATCTTCCATATTCAATAGAACAAAATCAGCCGGCAGATATTGTTTAGCTAGATGAGCATGTTCGATCAATGGTTGAACGAGACGTGTACGTTCTTGTTTGACGGCATGTTCATTTGTTTTACTCGAATAGATTTTAACGGATATATCATCAAGATTAATAAAAATTGTTATTGATGTTTCAATAATCTCATCATTAAGAAAGATTCCACCGGCTTTCGAAACGTCATACGTATGTTGAGCGAATATTGTTCGAAGAATATCTTGTGATTGAGATGTTTCAATAGCTTGTAGAATAAAATCAGGCGAATATGATGATGCAGCAGTTGATATTAATGAAAGAGATAGATCGAGATGATAATCATTCGTTATTGGAAGAAAATCATGACCGAGATTATTCGGTTCGAACAGAGATAATGACATGAGTGTTTTCGTTGGAACAACGGGTTTAACGGGAGGTGATGGAACTGTTATAGATACACGTTTAGGTGTTCTGAATACAAAAAATGAAAATATAAAAACAAATTCATTTCGACTTTTTATACTTTTGTTTCTCTCGATTTTCATCAATAATCATTTGTTCGATATTTAAAACTAACGATTGCAATAATTGTGAAACTTCATATTCATCTACACTTTGACCTTGATTGTCATCTGATGTAAACGTTAACTGATGAGCATCTTTCGATTGACTCAATGATAATTTTAAATGCATCGATGAATCTTCATCAGGTAATACCATATAATCATCTTCATTTTCATCGCCATCATCATCATCATCATCGCCATGTTCACTATGTACAGGTGAATACGGTTCAATATCTTGTATTTGTATTGAATTTGCGATTAGTTCATCCATATATAAACGTATCTTTTTATATGAACGATTGGTTTCATCGTTTTGATCGCCGAGATTGGTATTAGGTACTCGATAGGTTAAATAACTTGGACGTATAAAAAAACTGAGCAGATAAATTAAACGATTTAATAATGATGTATCACAACCAACAAGTACTGTTCGACAAATATACGGACGTTGTCCATATGCACTGAATAGATCTCTATAACATACATCAAATGTCAAATAGGAAAGTCAATCATGTCGTTTTTGTTTACACTAATTGACCCCAGAGTGGACTGTACTGGAGGAAATTTTGCAGAGAATCTGCCTAGAAAAATAAAGATCACACTGAAAGTCATGTTAATCTATCGGTTTGTTCTTTACATAATCAGCTTTTGATTTAAAGAGAAGATCTTGTTTTGGTTTCGTCCGTGAAGGTGATACAGTTGATAACCAAGACAATTGATAGCTTAACACAGCGGAAAGAACACAATTCAGGAAACTAATTAAAACAAAAATAGAATTTATGACTTATTTTTTTTTCTATTCGAAATTGGAATTTATTAATAGTAAACGAACTCGCCATATTTTGGTGCAGTAAATACATCGATAATTGAACATAATTGCTGTGCTAAGATCCGTCGTTTAGCTATAGTTAATTGTTCCTGAGTGAGAATATACCATGCAGGAAATTGTAGGCGTGGTCTCGTGTATAATGAATGGAGTTCATCTTTAAATGTGAAAAATTTCTTCAAGATAAAAGAAAATCATAGAATGAATTTTTGAGGGTGTTGAAAAGTTGTTTTACATCAAGAAGAGCTGCAGCTATGGCATTTCGTTCGTGAACATTTGTTTCAGCGGCTGTCATGATTTTTTGAAAATGATTTTCAATCAATGGTGCATGTGTACAAAAGAATTCTTCGAAATGTCTGAATGAAAACAAAGTCTATGTGTGTATGAACATGTGCAGATTTCGTTCGTACTTGTATTTAGCTGTATCATTCTGAGGAAATGTGACGATAAATGCAACGCCAATACATCGACGATGACGACGACCAGGCTACGAGTAAAATAGAAAACTAGTTTATGTTTCATTGAGAACAAAAAAAAATGTCATTTACTTGTCGAGCATTTTGTTTCATTGTACGATTAGTGAATTTCAACCAACGTCGATATAATCGACCGAATTTTTGATTTGTTAAGTCTTCACCGAGAACGTCAATACTCGAAATTGTCGATGAGGCAATACTAGCATTTGAACTTACTAAAATCAATGTTTTATTTAGAGAAAAATACAAAACGAAGAGTTTAATATTTTACATGAACGATTCAATTGTAATGAAGCGAAACTTGTATGACCAACGGGTGGTGCAGTCTCAGGTTCACATAAACTCACAGATGTTTCCGCTCTGAAATGATGTAAATCAATTTTGAGAAATGATCATTTGAATGCATTTACTGTTCAGTTAATTTTGTGGCAAATATTCGACTCATCATGATCTGTAATGGTGTTCTATTCATTTAAATAGTAAAAACAATTGAAGTCAATGTGATTAATCGAAAAAAAAACAACTAATAATCATACTTGCTCGTATGAATTTTCATGCCAGTACCTTTGAAAAGTAAAGGCATGGTTCCAAAAATATAGTCTGCATATGTTCGTATGTCATTCGACGATTTTAGTAACTAGAAAAAAACGAATACAAACGATGGATAATTCCGAAGAGATAACTATTCATTTACTTCATATTGTCTTCCATGATGAGTAAAACGTGTAATTGGAGGACGAGGACGACTTGTACCATTACTAATCGTCGGTCCTATCGGAGGTTTTGTTGATAAATTCTAAATTTCAATGTTGTTATTTCGTTTTTTCATTGAATTCATCTTACATTGCTTGCTGAAGTCTGTGGCAACGATGTTCTTGTCTGAGCGCTCGTTGATGGTTTCACATTTTCACTATCAGATGTTGCTACAATACGTAGCGTTTTCGAATCAAATAATAATTGTATACCATGTTCATCACTATCGGAGAACACAAGTAGACGAATATCATCTCGATTAAAATCCGGTGGTATCCATTGTCTACGAAATAAAACAAAATGAAAGAAATATTCAATCATTTGAATTCTATCTTACGGAAGATCAAGAGGAACAAGTGGAGGACTAGATGAAGACGATGTTGTACCAGCAATTGTACCTGTTCGTCTAGGAGTTGATGATCGTGTATTTTTATTGTTAAAGACACGATTGAAAAATGAATTCATTTTTGAGTCTTGTCTTATATGTAGATATGTATTAACGAGAAAAAGAAACAGAACAAAAATATAACAAAGTAACAGTGATAAATTGAATAAATATCTATTTCGGAACTAAATGTGATTGACTGTATCATACGAATCAGTCTCATCTGACTTTATTGTACCAGACTGTTTTCCAATCAACAACAATCTTTATCAATCTCTATGTTGTCTACTGACATCTGTCGTTCGAACGAAGCAGATAACGATAGTGACGAGCACGAGATCTTATATATGTTTTGTTACAATTCGAATCTAGATCTTGATCTTGATGATGTAAAAAAAGAAAGCCGACGAAATAGACACGTCTTTGTTTTTGTTTTGTAGGAGAAGATATATATTTTTCTATCACATTTTGTCGAAATCAAGTTGATCTGTTATATATAGCGAAAAAAAAATATCAATGCTCAACAGAATCGAAGGGCATTAAACAGAATCAATATAAATAAAAAAAGAAACGAAGAAAAAGAAGATGAAGTAGACGAAGAAGAAGATTGGAAACAAACACAATGGAAAAAGAATTTATTTAAGAAAATTCGTAAGCTTGAGGCTTATGGGCACCAGCGCAAGCATGTAATTGTGCAGTTATAGCATCTTCAGACAAATCGTCTTCAGTGTTGGCGTACATTTGTATATGATAACCGTTGAAGAATCTTTCAAATTCGGGCTTTTGGGTTGAAACACGAGCTCGACGAATGGCCGACTAAATGAAATTTAAAAAAAAAGTACGAGATTACGTGGAAATGAAACTTTAAAAATAAGAATAACTTACAACACCGGCACCAACGAATTACTACCATGATCGTCAACAGCTCGTACACGTACAACACCAAAGTTGACCTGATTATTGTGCAATTGACCTTTCAATTCAGCTAGACCACCGGTACCTTTGCCTGCAAGTACAACATCTTTATTATCACCATAAGCTAATAAAATCCTAAATAGATAAAAAAAACGAATTCAACTCAACTCAACGAAACAATTCAATATTTACCAGTTGGTATCCGAAGAATCATTTCTGACTTCTTGCCAGGCTTGTTGAATATCTGGACTACTTAAATCGACTGAACGTGATCCTCCCGACATTAGTTTATATCTGAATAAGAAATAATTTTACTAAACGATGTGGTTATTTTTCACTTGCACAGCTGAATCACACAACTATAACGAGAGAGAAAGAAGACGGAGTAGTGCGTATAATAATCTGTTGCGCATCGCGTTACATCTATGTTAGATAACCTTTTTTTTTCTCTTTTCGATTCGCCAACGTTTTTTTTTCGTAGAGAGAAAGAGAGAGAACACCAAAAAAGAACATGAATATCGACATACTCAAAAAAGATATCATTGTTGTTATTGTTGATGTTGACGTTAACGATGATGAAGCATATCATATCTTTTTATACTGTTAAAAAACACTTTATTATTGAAGTATTTACATATTTTATTTAAAATAAAGAGAGTAGGAGAGAGAGTGAGAGACAGACACACAGAAAAAGAGTGTGTTCTTGACTAAACAGAAAAAAAGCCGACACAAAGATAGAGCGAATAGTCGTTTTCATTTTTCTTTAGCTTGAAGTTCACGAGATAAAGTTGAATGAATTTTATATGCAACTCATAAACACTATCTAAATCATGTTTCATCGTTTTTTTTGCCATCGAAATCCTAGATGATTCACGTTTGTTGAAAGAATCAAAAATGAATAATTAAATTCTTCATCAAACAAGTTATCTGACTTTTTTATTATTTGATATAATACAAAATATCACACAAAAAAAAAATAAACACTAATATATATTTTTTTCTTTCTTTCTTCTATCGAATTGAAAGACTTATTGAATACCAATTGATAAAATATCAAAATCGGACCATTGTAATGAACAACCACGATAGGCAAGACTATGTCGGAGACTAGAATGAACGAGAAGAAATTGAATGAAAAACCGAAAAAGCTCTTTCGTACCGTCGATTTGAATTATTTTCTTTCGCACGATTTTGTTCACTTTGACAGATCTGTCGGATATAAGGTCGATAATCGACGTAGAACGATGGACGATCAACTATATTTCCAATCTCTTGTTCTTGCATAAACAATTTGAATGTATCATACAATTCAATTCTATGAACAAACAAACAAACAATCGAATTCAACTTTTCTATTCTATCTCACTACCGTTCTGTATCATTTCGAGATTTTTGAAGTAGAAATTCGTATGTTTGCTCGTATTTCGATGTAAATTGATCGGTTAGATTATCAAATAGACTTTTCATTGGTGAATCATTCGATTGTTGATTAAAATATGAATAAAACATTGCATCGAATACTCGAGCTGATTGCCAACATGGTTGAACTTGTGTCGACAATAGTTCTTCCTTGTTTACAATCGATTGATCGTGTTCATCATTTGATTGAACGAGAAATTGAAGTGTTAATAATGTTTGACGTAAATCCGATGAACAATGTTTAAATAAAGATACTAAATCATTCAACGACGAGATTTCATACATTTCAGTCAAGAGAATTAAACGAAGAAAAGAACAGATTATTTCCTAAATCGAAATGAATTCGTTTTTGTTTTGTCAATCAAACGAATTTACTGTTTCATTTGGTTCGAGATGGATCAATTCGTAGAAACCAAGTTTGGATAGATTTACGATTGCATCTTCCGGATTAGTTCGACTGTTCGATGTGAGAATAATCGGTTTTTTCGCTGTTTCTAAGAGTTTTTTCAAGCATGACCAAAAATTATCATCTGTAGTTAAGGTTTCAATCTAAATTCAAAAGAGAAACCTTGTCTTTCGCTTAGTTCTTGTGTTTTTCATTTCGAACCTCATCAAAAAGTATCAAAGACGTTTTTTCGACATGAACAGATGATAAGAAATGATTTTCATTATTGATAGCGGCTTGTTTCTCTTGTTTGGTTTTACTTCGTCGTTTTTTCGATAGATTCGTTTCATTTGTCAAAACAATCGACTCGTTTGCTTTCTCCGATGTTCGACTTTTCGATCTACGTTCCGATTGATTTTCTTTTTGTTCATCATTTGATGTTTTCGATTGATTAAAATACGACGCTATCGAACCACGTTCATTCTTGACTTTTTTTCGTGCAGGTAGCGGCGATGATGTTTCTTTCGATTTGTCTTCTACAGTCGTCAATCGAACAAAAAACAAAGATTTGAACTTTCTTCTCATTGAAGTTCGGTACCTTGAGACATGACAGTATCCGATGGGCAACGTTTGAATGCAAGATGATGATGACTAGTCACTTGTTCGAGTTGTTTTAGAAGAGGTGCACGTGCGCGAGATTGTGAACCGTTGATTTCGGTTATCTGCACAGATGGAATGAAAGTGAATTATTTTGAAAAGAATCAATCTTTGTTTCTACTTTGAAATTATATTGTTCAGAAAATGCATGAACAAGAGATGTAGTACCTGAACCATGAATAAAGATTAATTGTGGATGTTCGGGCTTGGTTTTATGATAGCTTGCAAAGGACATGTCTACACAGAAAATCGAGAAATTCGATTTCGAAAAAATAGATTTACGAGAAAAAAAAAGAAATTGTTTGCTCGTTATACCCAGATGTCATTTTACTCTTTAAATGATCTAGACCTTGTCGAGCATCGCAAAATGCGTATTGTTTATTTTTACTTTAGGTTAATATTATTTAGTTCTCAATCAATTCGAAATCGGATCGAGTACTTTATGAGATAATATCAACCAAATGAAATCATCAATTATTTACTTGAACTATCTGTACACTCGTCGGTTTCATTTTCGCCGTCATCATCGATGAGACGTTTACGTTTCTTTGAAATAACGGTTTTTTTTGGTTGTTCATTTTGTAATTTATTTGTCCAATGTGCAAACCATTCGTTCAAACGTTTGATCTGTCTCGTATGATTACCGAGATAAGTTTTCGACGTTTTCGGACGATATAATTCAGTCCAAAGTAATTGTTCATTTTGATCTATAGAAAAGCAAAACGCTCTGATTTATCTGAGTGAATCGTACGTTTAGTTTTTTTGTACTTTGTTCAATAGCCTTCATTCGATAATCTTGCAGACCGTCGAAAATACCTTTCCAATCAATGAACGATTCATCAACGGTATATTCTTGAAATAGTTCAGTTTGTCGTTCGATGGAAGAGATTTTTGTCAACTAAACAATTGAAATTAAAAGAAAAATCCGAGATTCATCGAATCGAACTTGAAGTTTAGGTAGAAAAGTTTGATTTCGAATCACTGTTGGACAAATTCGATAGAAATTTTCGTTTGAAAAACAAAAGTTTTCATCATGATTTTTCGATTCAATGAATGATGTATGTGAATGTATCGATTGACTTCCATCGAATTGACGTATATGAACTGGTAAAACAAAATCCGATTGCGGAGATTCTTGAATAATATCTGTTCGAGTTGATTCACATGGTGGAGTGTCTGAATGGAAACAATGAGATTTAGTTAAGTTTCTATCGAATTTCTACTTGGTGAAGATTTAGGTGCAGGTGATTTGGGTCGAGATTTTTCAAAACATTGAAAAAGTGTTTTCTGTGTTAATTTCATACTTAAACAATTGATTTCTGAATACAAACAAACGCGAACGAGAGAGAGAGAGAACTCATTGCTCGCTTTCGATTTGTTCTTAAACTTTGCCAATAGAAAATTATCTTTTCTATGCATACATACAGGAAAAAAACTTGTCATAGAAATATTTTTATCGTAAATAAATAATAATTTATCAATAATAAATGAAATAAAAAATTGTTTTACTTGTTGTTTATTTTCATGACAACTATCGATCGTAGCGACAAGAAATATGATGTGATTATTTTTTTTTCTTCTTTTTCTTACTTGCTTGCTATTTAGATAATCATGCTATAGAAAAACAACGATTATTCATTAGTTGTTTGTTTGAAATCAATGTGCTATTTTTAAAACGTCATGAAAATCGATGAGTACGAAATCAAACTCGTCCGATATTGTAAGAATTCGAAAGTTAAAAATCAATCGAAATTATCCTTTTCTATTCTAGCTCAATCTTAAATTGATTGTTGTCAGTGGTCAAACATCAGAATTTCAATTTCAACCAACGACAACTGCTTCTGATGTAGCGAAATATGTCTATGAAAATTGGCCACAAGGTTCGAGAAAAATCAATGAAAATATTTATTTATTTATCTATCGATAATTCTTTTAGAATGGGAAAATGAACCCAAACCAGATCGTTATGAAGTACTAAGATTAATCTATCAAGGACGATTTTTACATGGAAATGTCACATTAGGCGCTCTACGTCTTCAAACCGGTAGATTCCTTTCGATATTCAATGAAATCAATTCGATATGTTGCCTTTTTTTTTCTAAAGGAAAAACAACTGTGATGCATCTTGTCCAACGTGAACATCTTCCCGAATCGGCTAATGGCGATCAAAAACGTAAACATAAACAAGACAACAATCAACAAGATCTTTCAAATTCATTGCCTATATCACCGAATTCGAATACATCAACACCTGGCTGTTGCGATGCATGTTCAATCTCATAGAAAACAACAACACCCTCAACCAAATTCTTCACACGAAATTTTAAGTCAGATGAAGATACACCTACCTAATAAAAACATTGAAATCCCCTCCTATGTCATCTGTTTCAAAAACAAAAACCCGTCCAGTTTGTCTTGTTTAATTCTTGCCGGTGGATTGCTGATTTCCTTCGATTTCCTACAATGATTATTGTTCTATAGCTTTTTATTTGTTTTCTTTTTTGCATTCTTCTCTTTTCTTCTTTTTTTTTCAAATATCAATTAATACTTTACACTTATTTAATGTTGTTGGTTTTTGTAATTATTCATTTCATTTATACACACATACACATGCATTCTTTCTTTTTCAATAAAAAATCTTCTATCTTTCAATAAACTTGAATCTTGTTCAAGAAGAAGATATTTAGAATCAATGGAAATCCTTGAGGATGTCTAAAACAGTCGGGCTGAATGTGATGATGAAATTAATCTTTGTCTAAGCTGTTTATTTGAAATAAAGAACAGAACAAAAAAAAACAAAACAAAATTCTGGTATATTGTGCTTGTCTTTTGGGATTATCAGTGATTTGAATTTGTTTTCTCAATTTTATCATTGAGTTCGTATTCATCAACGAATGGAACTTGTAAACCACCTTTTTCACCCAATAACCAATAGGTTAACATTTCACCTTTACCCTAAAATGACAATAGAATTGAAATTCTTTCTCTTGAAAAAAACCATAGGCAGTACTTTGAGATTGACTTGTCCACGAGCTTTAAAAGTAAAAGTTTGAAATTTATCAAGCAAAGCTTTCGTAAATGGTGAAACGTGTATTCGTAATGCTTGACCATTCGATTCCATTCGCGATGCAACATTAACCGTATCACCAAATAGACAATATCTATCGAATTCATATGAATATTTCAAATCTTTTCTTTCTTTTTTTTTTAAATAAAGATTTACCTTGGCATTTTAAGACCGACAACACCTGCAACACACGGACCTGAATGAAGTCCAATTCGAATTTTTAATTGTTCATCAGGTCGATGTCGAATTCGAAAGTGTACGACAGCATCGAGAATTGTCAATGCCATTCGTGTTATTTCTCGTGCATGTAAATCACCATTTCGTTTTGGTAGACCACTAACAACCATATAGGCATCGCCAATTGTTTCGACTTTATAAACATCGAATGCTTCGATGATCGAATCGAAACATGTATAAAGATCATTTAATAATGAAACAATCTAATTGAAATAGAATTTTGAACATATTACGAAAAAGAGTTTATAATCAACATTGTTTTTACTTGTAATGGTGTACTTTCCGAAGATATACGTGTAAAACCAACGATATCCGAAAAGTAGATTGTCACACTTTCGAATGACTCGGCAGTCACTTGTTTACCAGCCATTAATTCAGTTGTGACAGATCTTGAAACAAAAAAGACAAATGTTCACTCAATTTGATAGATGAACACTCGTCTTACTGAGGTAATAAACGGTAGAGCAGTTCTTCAGCTTTTTTCTTTTCAACTAAATAATCATTCGTACGTTCTTTGACAAGTTCTTCAAGATTATTCGTATATTGTTCCATACGTTGTAGTAAATTATCAACAAGATTTTCATTATCAAATTTTCTAGTATTCAAATATTAGAAATATTTTCTTCTTCTTGTTGTTGTTGTTTTTTTCCTACTTGCTTAACTTCTTAATCGTATTCGAAATTGACGTGAAATCTGGTCGATCCGCTGGATTTTCTTGCCAACAACGTTTCATCAATTGTCCAATTTCATAGAACGTATTATCACCAAGAAATGGTGGTCTCAAATCACTGCCTAACTTAATCGAATGAAAGATATCTTTCGGAGTCATCGATGTTTCATTCATCGCAAGGAGACCACGACGATAGATGATCTCGTGAAGAATTATTGAAAAACTATATACATCGCCTTTTTGTGTGCCTGGAATAGTTGCATGAGGATCACGAAGAATTTCAGGTGCTGACCAAAGTAATGCTTAAAACAAATGAAATGATAGTATTTTGTAAAAACGAGAAATTTACATTTATAATATTGTTCACAGTTGGCTGGATATTTCTGATGAAGCGAACAACGTAATGACGGAATGCCATAGTCTGAGATTTTAACAACGAACTGAATTGAATATTTTAGTTTCGATTTATTTTTTCAATCAAGACAAAAATAAACCACAAACTTACACGACTTCCAACAAGACAATTCGTACTTTTTAAATTACCATGCGACTGCAAATCACTGTTATGAATATACAACATTCCCTTGAAAAGACAATATCATTAAAATCACATTTCCGTGTTGTTTCGACACAAAATTCTATACTTTAACAATATCGTAAATAATCGAGTATTTGAACATATCATCAAGTTTTATCTGAGAATTTTCTAGTAGATCCTAAATGCAAACAAAAAAATCATCATATTCGCTTTGTTTTCACGGTCGTATTTTTCGTTACATGTAAATTTCCTTTCGAACAATATTCGTTAACTAGACAGGGTGGATCCAAACAGGCACCAATAAATCTCACAAGATATTCGCATTGCATGTCTTTAATCTACGAGAAACAAATAAGACAAAAGTATCTGTCACTTGATTTTGACATTCACATGACAATTTCAACCTACAGTTTTAACTTCCATTAATAATAATCGATTAATATCAATTCGTGTTTTATGTTGAATAATTTTCAAAGCAACAATCGATCCCTATGAACAAAAACAATGTCAGGGTGGTTGTTTTATTTTTTTTTATCTTGTTCTTCGCAGTTGAAGGACATCGATCATTCATATAATTTTCTGCTAATGATCAAAACAATTTAGTTCCTGTTGATGCGTAATCTCTCTTTTTTTTTAAACTCAGTCTAATTATCCTAATTAAACGAAAATTATCATATATCCCGTTTGAATGATGGTGTCAAATTT
>ERZ778029.1997-NODE-1997-length-14853-cov-3.892621_pt1 | contig 14853 bp, 20 predicted proteins | sample MGYA00375759_ERZ778029 | MGnify/ENA primary metagenome ERZ778029 (study PRJEB29350, sample SAMN05389819) | bioreactor metagenome | isolation source: Ammonium sulfate bioreactor | place: South Africa: University of Cape Town | collected 2014-04-04 ...
CACACTCTTACTCATATTGGTGATCTACTGAATTGTCAAAAGAAACACATTGAAGCTCTAGATGTTTATCAACAAGCAATGGATATTTACGATCAATATTATCAAGTCGATCATATACATAAAGTTGACAATTTATACAATATTGGTTACACATTGAGTCAATTAGGGAGGGATGATGAAGCTCTGATATATCATGAACGAACATTAAATATTCAAGAGAATCTGTTAGGCAAAATGGTCATATTGATATGATTCGTACTTTGATTGCGATTGGCAATATTTTGTACGAACAAAAGAAATTCAACAATGTCTTAGAGTATTATGAACGATCTTTAATCATCAGGGAACAATTTGATGCATTGAATTATACATCGATCGTAAATCTCCTTACAGGAATTGGAAATACACTACGTGAACTAAAGATGAATGATGAAGCATTGAGATATTATCAACGATCAGTAGACTTATTCGAAACTCATAAACTATCAATTTCTGACAATATTATTCAATCGTTTCTTTATATGGGACATTGTCAATTTGCGCGATCATCTGATGAGAAAGCTAATGATTTATATCAACAAGCATTAAAATTAAGTGAACAACGAGATCTACCTGACCACATCTACATTGCACAACTTTGTTATTTTATTGGCGCTTGTTATTATCATCAAAGAATGTACAACCAAGCGTTGAACTTTTCTGAACGATCTTTGGCTCATTATGAAAAATATAACGGTCAATTTCATGACTTAATTTATGAAGTTTGCAACCAAATCGTTACGATTTGGAATCGAAACGGTGATCGAAATCGTGCTATTATATATACGCTTAAATGTCTGAAAATTGTAGAACGATGTAATTCTTTGAAAGATCCGAAGGTTAGTCAAAATATATCCGGTCTTGCTCAACTTTATCGTAACACATTGGATCATCAATTATCATTGACATATGAACTAAAATGTCTTTCACTTCGAGAAGAAATTTTTCCACCCGACGATATTAATATTGCTGACAGTTTATCCAATATAGGTCTATGTTATGATAACCTTAATAAATGGAATTTGGCATTAGAATACTATCGACGAGCATTACAAGTCTATGAACAATCAAATACGGATTCTTTCGATAAAATATGGCAGTTACGAGAAGATATCAACATAATTTTAGATCTTTTGAATGAATAACTCAAAAACAAAATAAAAATTTCAATTTCCTTCGTTCTTCGTCTGAACTTGGACATTCTTCCTCGCATAAATAGTTGAGTTTTCATTTAGTGCAGAATCGAATTCTACATATAGCACAAACATAGAGGCGAATCCTTCTTATTACAAAAAAAAACTCGAATCCGGTGGGAATTTCACTGATGTCAAAATATAAACCATAATTTTGAAAGTATGCGTCTTTTTATTATACATTTTTGAAGCAATATCACAGTCGGTATCTGTGCATAGTTTAACGACTTTGATAACAAAATATTTCTAATGTCTATATCATTTATAGGAAGGGGGTAATAACCGTTTGTGATTCAATGATTCATTTTGAGTTATTTAGTAATTCGAATCGGTTGTTTCCCCCCTGATCTCGATACAATATTTTAACGTCATTAACCACACTTCAAAGTTGTTTCTCTCTTTTGTGCTACTCATCGATTCACAGCAAAGAATGAAAAGAAAACATTCACGAATTTTTTCGGCGAAAAAAAAAGACTAGAAAAATTTTGTTTCAAGAATAAAAATACAATTAATTTTCATCGAGATTTTCAACTGCTTGAATATCTGGCGAATTCGTTGATTGTTTAGTTTTCTTTCTCTCTTTCTCCAATCGAAGTAAATGTCGACAGAATCCATCATTTGGCCACACTCGTCGTCGTGTAGCAACCAATCTAAACGCATCGAATATTGACATATCTTCATACGTATGCAGTAAATAAGCAACAATCAATGTGGCTGAACGACTTATTCCCTAAGAAATTTTCGATTCAAAAATGATTTTTATGCACATTTAAATTACCTGTTGACAATGAACATAAACTCGATTCTTTTTCTCTTTCAATGCTTCGTCGAGAAATCGAATAGCTTCATCAAAATGTTGTCCAATTTGATACATTGGATTGTCAATAATCGTAAATCCTAAATATCGAATTCCAACTTCTTCATAATACGTTGCACTCGTATTAATCTGACCGAATTTTCTTCCTTCAGCTGCATTTAAAATATGTGTAAATCCTAATTTTTTCAATTCGATTGGATCCATTGCTAATCGACTAGAACAACAAAAATGAAGAGAATAGAACTCTCGCTTGTCAATCTTACTAATCTCCTAGGAACAATCTCGGTACGATTTCATGATAGTTTCCTTGTTCACAATCAGCATCGACTAATTTTTCGTCGGCGTGATGCGTCGAAAACAATCGTCGAAATAATTCCAAAATCGTTCGACTTCTCGCCGGTTCAACTTTAGTTTCAATCAGAATCTGTCGAATTTTACTCAGACAAGTTCGTTCATCATCATCATCATCTGTTTCATTCATCTTAAAACTATTATTATGAGTTATTGGCGTTTTTCTGTTTGTTAAATATTTACAAAATTGAGGATTAAAAGAAGAAACAATACATTTAACACTGTTCACATGAAAATCTCGTTGACAAAATCACAAAAAAAAAACAACAATTCGAGATCGAGAGAAAGACTAACAACTTCTTTAGATATACGTCGGCGTTTCTTGGCCAGTGAGGAGACGATACATTTGTGTTGGCATAGTTTTCATTCGAAGCTAGAAGATTTCAGACGTAAATGAGAACAAACGGGGGCACATTAACATCTTACTTCACCAATAGAATTCGCGAGCATACTCACGATTCGTTCGTGAGTTGTAGCGACGACACTGTGTCCATTGATTTCAATGATTCGATGACCAACACGAACACCGCCTCGTTCGGCTATTCCGCCTCGAAGAAGACTACAGATCTGAACGAAAACGATTTAATTTCGAACAACAAAAAAAAAACAATTTGACAAAGATTTACTATGCCATTTTGTACGCTAAAACCAAGCTAAAGAAAGATTTGTGTAATTCGATGAAGACAAAACGATTGGCTGTTTACTTGATATTTTGTATCAGGCCGTCGGATGAGTACTTCAACAACAGGAGGACACGGAACAACAACAAAACGAACAGTTGTTAAATGTTTCATATTCTAAATCATCATCATTTCATCTTTCTCTTATTTTCATCATTCAAATCTACTTTTATCTGCGTTTGACAACTCGATAACGGCAGTCCAACCATACTAATTCCATTCACGGATATAATCTGATCGCCGATATTCAACTGTCCACCTCTGCAAATAAACAAAACAAACCTCTCAGCTCCGTTCGTTTTTGAAACTCGAACAAACCTCGCAGCCGGTCCGCCGGGCATCATATTCGCCACGACAACCGTTGGCAGCATCGAACCCCAACCACTTTCGACAATTACAATGCCGATCGGCTCGTTTTTGCCCTTGGTAACAATCGCTTCTTTTTGACATTCTTTTCGAGCAAAACGATCCAATTCTTCGACGGCTATTTCTTGCTGATCGAGAACTTCTTGATAGTCAATATCACGTGCGAAACTCGGGTCCTCAATCCCGTTCGCTCGAAGAAATTCAACATAGGCGACTTGAAATGCTTGGCCAATCGAATGAGCAATGGACTGAGCCTAGACGAAACGAGTTTAAAAAGAGACAAAAAAAAGAAGTTGATCTCACTTCATCCGACTCAAAAACATGACAAATCATCTTCTGATTGATCGACACGACTCGTCGTGATGTCGAACCATTCGGTTCGTCGTATTCATTGTTTTCATTTTGTATATACCGTCTTTTAGCCATTAAAACAACCAGATCGCCAATATCAGCTAAAAACAATTTTCACAAAAAAAAACATTTTCAAATTTTTCAAACCAACCGATGTAAGATATCGATCTCAGTGAATGATCCATTAGAATATCTTCGAGATCCGTGTTTAAAACCATGATTTTCTCGGTTGATATGAACAGATCGACGTCAACCATCGGCTGACTCTCGCCGTAAGGTGCTTTGATACGTTCGACGGCTTCTTGAGCTTGCATCATGCGCGAGACTTTCGTTGGATTGCCTTCACAGGGTAGCTGAGTCGAGCCGAGATACCGACAACGAAAGAGAACGCCCTCGATTAGCACACTGGAATTTTCTGGATCGGCAATAATTTTTGTTTGAACTAATAAAAAATGTAAAATCAGTATCAAATATTGACGAAATAAAACTACAACACCGAACATCGAGAGTGTACTTACGGAGAAAAAAAAAAAGTTTGTTTAGATTAGTAAAATGAAAGAAGAAGAAAAAGAGAGAGAGTGGTCAATTGAAAATCGTTTCGAGGAAATTTACCTTCACGAGATCGTGCCGGTCTCGAAACGGCTTGATTTCGAGCGTGCATTTGATGTTCAAGTCCGAGGAGTTTATCTGTTTCTTCATCTGTATCGTAATCTAATCAAAATACAACATCAACAATCAATATTTTTCGAATACAAAACGTGTCTTCTCAAGGGTTAACTATCACCACAAAAAAAAAAGATAATAATCATGCGAAACAACAAACCCGTTTTTCTCGTTTTAGTTTTATTATCATCTAAATGTTTGGCTCGTGATTTTTTCGTTTGGATTTATTCGATCTACCTGCTGGAGTTGTTGATGATTCAACTAAAGGTGCTTGAGGAGTTTTTGCGTATTGTTGTTTGTGCGATGGAATGTTAACGGCAGGTTTCTTTCGAGTTGCCGACTCGTTATTCTCGGAATCGGAAAGACCATCTTCGAGAACAGGCAAATCTTCAAAATTTCGACTTTTAAAATCCTTCGATTCGACAAAACGAAAACGAAAACTTACTAACGGCTGTTGAAGATTTAATACTATCAAGTGAAATGACACTATCAGCATCATTTGTATTCGCTCCATCGCCATCGGATAATAGATCAGGTGATAATCGTGTTAGACTTCCGTCGATCGATGATTTCGGCTTTTTATTGTCATTTGTTGCTTTTGTTGCCGTGAGGAAATTATCTGAAGATATATTTCGTCGAGAATTTCTCTTTTATTCGGCGTGTCGAACTACCTGACAGAGATGCTTGTTCTTGAAAAAAACGTGCAGCTGCTTGCTGTTGAGTGACATAGGCTGAAAAACTCTGAGGATCGATTAACGAAGGATAGAATGGCGGAAGGCCATTGTTCGTTGGAGTTAGATAGGGCATGTAGAAGCCCGGATGTTGATGAGCAAACGGATAGACATTGCCTGGTGGCCAGACATAAACATTAGGATTCGATGATACGGGCACTGACGGCTCTTCATTGATCGAGTCCGGTGTCATTTCACGTGTACTATCGAATAATTGAAGATCATTTTGTGTCAATTGTGTTGGCTGTTGTTGAGTTGTTGTCATTATTCGCATGGTTTCGAGATTTTTTTCGAGAGCTGCATCGATACGTTGATTGGCACATGTTGTCGTACTCATTGAAATCGGTTTGGCAAGTCCAGGACCGTTGATCGGCGAACTACGATTGTCATTGATAATCGATGTCGATGGTGAAACTTGTTTATTATTCGGAATCTATTCGAAGAAAATGTTTCTCATGAGATTTGAACGAATAGATTTAGTCTATTATTATTTTCTTTCGATTCTCATCTGTCAAAAAAAAAAGAAGATAATTATTAACTAACATCTCCTGAGACCGAACGTTTTTTTTTTCTCAATAAACAAAAACATCGTCCTGCTTGTTTTCTTCGATTACCTGAATATCTGATAAATCATTATTCTCGTCAGCCGTTTGTAAACATTCCATGATGCTGAAAATACTAAAAAAAACAAGGCATAAAGCTTTCGACTAGCAGTTCGAAGAAGAAAAAAAGGTACGATGGAATTCTTCGAGTAAGAAAAAGAAGTCTACACGTGTATTATTATTCATTGGCCAATGATAATAATGATGATGAAGAAGAAAAAAAAAGAGGAGCATCAGTCGTAATAGGAAATAAAGAGGAAGGAAAAAAGCGTTCGAGGCTGATTTTCATTCGTGAGTCTTACTTTTGCCGTAGGTTTTTCTTTCCTCTCTCTCTCTCGTCTATCTAATAATATTGATGACGATGATGCTATTCTGACACATTTACATTTCTTTTTCTTTCTATGTTAAAGTTAAAACCCATATTTATATATAATGTGCACATACGGTCCTATTGAGGAGAAGAAGAAAGAAAAAGAAGCGGAAGCAAAAGAGAATCTATATATTGCATGATGTGTCGGGATATTTTCATTGAACGGAGACGAAGAATGGTTTTCTCTCTACCTTGAAGACATAGAAATGTTGTTTTTTTGATCCTTACCTAATCAATATTTACATTGCCTAGAAATCTCTATCTAAAAAACATAAGAAAAACGTGTATTTAATGTTCGAATTTTCGCAAATATATCGAGATTGTCTTCTCCGGGACTCATGAGAGCGGTGTAGATTGTGATTTTATTGAGAACAGGTATTGTTGAAAGAACGAGATTGAAAAGATTTTCTCGTGTAATTTGTGTTGAATTCAGAATTCGTTCGGCTGTCGTTCGTCGAAAATCGTCCAACGGATCTGGAAGCCAATGATCGTAATTTGTTTGTACAATTGTTGAATTCAATTCAATGGGATTGATTGAATTCAAACGATTTCGTGTTAAAATCAAACCCGATGAACGACCATCGGTGATGATGAAGTAAACAGGCGCAATGAGATGATGATGTTCGAGAGTGTATTTCATGTCGACATACGACATAATCGGATTGTCGAAAATCGAACGTGTGAGAATGAATAATGGTGTCGAATGAAGATATACAATTGACATGAGAGCATTCATCCACCAGTTTTGATCGCCGGTTTGCCGTTGATTAATACTGAAACTGAAATAACCCGAACGAGAACTCGTGAGTAAACCAATCGAACCAGCAAAATGAATCGATTCGTAGTGAAATCGAGGATTTGTCGAGCGAAAGAATTTCGCATGAAATGTGAGACGACGAAGGAGATTTGTATTTAAATCAAAATCGAGATTTCGTCCATGGAGAATCGTTTGATTAGCAGTTCGAATGAGAACACTCGTGCAAAATGTACGAAGTTCATAGACGAGATTTACAAGAACAATATCAGCTAATGGCATTGAAATGCCACGTGCTATCGAAGTTAACTCATCACGATAGGGCTGAGGTATATGTTTATCTAACCGACTAGTAATTGTTTCAGCAACTTGAATAAATATCGATGGAATTTGTGCACGAATTTCTCGATTAAATTCTTGCATAGGCTCGGTAAAATTGGGAATGATGTTCGACCAACGATCGAGTGGATCTTGATCGAGATCGATCGAATAGCTCGGCAGATCGATCAATTGATCCGTATGTACAAATGAAAAGCAAATGAAAGACAAAAGAATGAATATCATCTAAAAGAAAAACTATGAATTTTCTCTTTTTCTTCTCCTCGGTTTTTATTTATTTTCTCAAAAATTCATCATTCGTTTAATCGCTTCTAAGCAACGCCATTTTGACGGGAAGTAAAACGGTTCGAAGACATGAGGTATCGGATGAATATCATAGCCGCAGACACGTTCAACCGGAGCTTCGAGATTCAAAAAGCATTCTCTCTGAAGAAAAAAAAGATCATTTTTATCCTCAAACACAAAACGAATTACGTACAGAAACCGTTGCAGCAATTTCTGCGCCGACGCCACCCGTAATCGGTGCTTCATGACTGACCAACAATCGGCCAGTTTTACTAACCGATTGACAGATCGTATCGACATCCCACGGGACAATCGTACGAAGATCGATAACTTCACATGAAATATTTTCCTTGGCTGCTAATTGAGCAACTTCACGAATAACATGCACTTGTGTACCCCACGAAAGAAGCGTAATATCGGTGCCTTCTTGAATAATTTCAGCTTTCGACAATGGAATCGTATATTCTTTTATCGGTACATCTTCTTTCGCAGATCGATAGAGAATTTTCGGCTCAAAAAATATACATGGATTATCATCTTTGATGCATGAAACGAGTAGACCTTTAGCTTCGATAGCACTTCGAGGTATAACAACCTGAACAAAAGCTCTCAATGTTTCCTAGTTCAGTGTTTTTTTTTTGTTACTTTGAGACCAGGCGTATGCATAAATTGCGCTTCAGGTGATTGCGAATGATACAATGCACCATGTCCAACAGCGCCCCATGGCGCACGGATTGTTAATTTACCGCAATTGAATAGATTTTGCGAACGATAACGATATTTTGCTGCTTCATTAACGATCTATTAAACAAAAACAAACTATTGAATCAATGTTTATCCTTGAAGTTTTACTTGATCATATGCCGGAAAAATATAATCAGCAAATTGTATTTCCGCAATAGCTGTTGCGCCAGCGACAGCTGCGCCAATACCAAAACCGATGATGCCTTGTTCACACAAAGGTGTATTAAATACACGATCGGCACCGTATTTCGAACGAAGTTCAGTTGTACACCGGAAAACACCGCCGAACGCTACGTCTTCACCGAAAATAACTGCAAAAAAAAGACATTTTTTTTCTTTTTCGTCTGTAATCATTCGAATTTACTGGCTGAATTGTCATTGCCAAGTGTTGTATCGAGAACGTTTTGAATTGTTTGACATAGATTCATTTCTTTCGTTGGACCTGACGAGAGAGAAAAGAAAAATTGCTTTCGATTTATTTCGAATGGATCAAACCGTGTGCCGGATCAGGTTGATCCTTGAAAAATGTAAAATGAGCCATTTGTCGTCGTGAGAAAATCGACGAACATCTCGGCGTTGTATTAATCAAACGTTGAAGCAATTGATTCATATTTATCTACGCGAAAACAACAACAACAATTAGTATATTCACATAGAAAACCCAAACGTAAGTAAAAGTAGGCGTTAATTTTTCTTCGTTTCAATACGCGTTTAACTAACCAATAGGAATACTCGACCAAACAAAGATGGCATTCGCGTAGCGAAACGCAATTCTTTTTTATTCATAATTAAACGAGACGATGCATGCTTGCACGAACACCTTTGTTATTATTATAGAGAATGAATAAATGATTTATTTTGTAGAAGGACAAAAAAATTCAAAAGGGGAAATGAGCAGGAAAAAAAATGTGTCTCTGTTGAGTTTATATTTATAAATCGATCGGCACTTTAATATGAAGATAACCGTCGTCTTTCAGTTCGCTTGTTAAATGATTGATTTCACAAGTTGGAAAGAGTGTAACTTGTCGATAGCTATGTTCAGCTAAAAAGAAAATCATTTTTTGTTTGAGGCATTTCGGAATTATACAAAGAATAATATTTACTCGCTTGAAGGCCACTTTCAGTTGTAACTATACTATCGACTTCGACACGGAAATCATGACCGTTGAGTGAGGTTTTGACTTGATCAGATTTTGTACCTGGTTTCAGTTGTAAACGCATGTAGAGAATCTTCTTTCCACCAGTTCCATCGATTAACGATGGATTCCATGTTTTATTTTGAAGAAATTCTTCAAAAGTAAATACATTACTCGTATTCGTACTTGTCGAAGTCTTAAATTTAAGAAAAAAAAGTATTATTCTTCAGAAACAAAAAATAATCGTACTTTTGAATTACGACGTTCAGTTGTATTCAATGCAGAATCTGTATTATTTGTACGATTGACTGTAACTTCTCCGGTTTGTGTGTTATTTATGCGTTGAATAGGTACATCATTAGTGTTTTCTGATGTTGTTGTTGTTGTTGTTTTTGTTGTGTTATTTATGCGTTGAATAGGTACTTCATTCGTGTTTTCTGTTGTTGTTTTTGTTACGGGTAAATCAGTACTGTCAGATGTTCTACTGATTGAAACTTTACGTTTTTGAATGGTAATTGTGCCACCGGTTGTCAAAAGTTCAGGAGGAATTTCGATTGGTAGATTAGATAGATCTATTGAGTCGTATTATTCGGTTAAAAACAAAGAGAAATGAATTCAAAATTTACCCGAAGTTGTAGGTTCGATGTTTGTTGCTGATGATCGTCGTTGTTCGGTTGTACGTGTTGTAAAGGTTTGTGTGCTATTGCCAGTTGTTGTTTCGATATTTCGAAGTAATTCAGCTGCTTCAGGTGGAATACCTTGTGAACCTGTTGATGTTGTTGTTGTCGTTGTTTTTGTAATGGATGTTCGTCGAATACCTTGACCACCTGTTGGTAAATCGTTCGATGTTGATAGTAAACCTTGATTATTTGTTGTATTGTATTTATTTAATGAGAATGACAAACGTCGTTGATTATTTTGTGTGTTATCAATCGATAAATGATCGACATGAGGCGTTGAACTAAGTGGAATTTCAACAACAAGCATATGATTGGCAGTGATATAAGATGCCATTGAAGACACATCGGCATTCGATGGAATATCAAATGATCGTTCGAATTGTTTTTGCATGAAACGACCTTCGCTACGTTCTTCATAGACACCTGAAATCGTCAATTGTTGATTTTGAATGTAAATCTAAATTTAAAATACTTTAAAAAAAAACGTTCGATTTTGATCGAATTTCGACTGACTTTAATCTGTTCCGGTTGGAAATTTTCAGCATCAAATGTGATACGAAATTTCTCTGCACCATTCGAATATTTCTGTTGAACTAACTGTTGATTCGGTCGACTAAGCCAACGGATATTCGCATCTTGTCCTGGCGCAATATTGAAAGCATCAAAAGAACTCGAACTCGTAATGGGGACAATCTCTGTAGACATGTTTAATCTGTGGTTTATCTACGAACGCCTGGCATATATATACATGCATTGTTGTTTGTCTCAGTGGGCGACAGTTTACATGACAGAATTATTCTTTCGTATGTTGATTGATATTTCTATTTTTTTTTATGTCATAAAGTACATATATTTGTATATTCGACTCAAAAATCATTCCGTTAACGAGCTGTCATTTTCTGCGGACAAAGAAAATACCGATAAACCTTCGGTAGCTGTCAAAATTAAAATAATAAACCCACACAGAGACGATATTCGAGAATATTCGGCATTTTTACGACGCAATTAGTTATAACAACAACAAAAAAATCAATTTTTATTTCGTAACAATAATTTTAAATAATAAAAAACTACAGTATTAAATTCACAAAATAGATAACGAATCTTTGTCATATTCAGTTTGAATTGTTACTGACGTTGCCAGAAATTCATCATAACCATGAGCATGAAGAATAATCGGCCAGTTGTTCATCGTTGTCGATGATATCATACGCGAATCGTTTTGTCGATTGTATTAGTTGTGTTGTGAACAAGAGAGAGAAAACAGACCATGATTTTATATTAACGGATATTTTTTCTCTCTCTTTTCTGTCTATATGTATAGTTGAAAGTACACTTTCAAGTCATATTGTACAAGAGAACAAAAAAGAAGAAAGAAACAGCTGTGTAGTCATACATTTATTAGAAAAGAAGAAAAAAGAATCATATAAACGTTTTAAACGGGAACTCCTTGTTTGCCATTTAATGTATCGATTAAAGTGCCTTGTTCATCTAATTGTTTGAGAATATCTAAACCACCGATGAGTTGACCGTTGACGTAGATTTGCGGATAGGTTTTCCATGATGAATAGACTTTCAATTGTTCTTGCACATCTTCATCAGTCATAATATCGAAATATTTATAATTCGTTACATGAATTCGATTTAAAAGTTGAAATAGCTCTTTGGTGAATTTGCATTGCGGTGCTTGAGGTGTTCCGACAACGAATAACATCAATGGTGCTTGATTAATTAAACTTTCAAGATATTTATTCATGTCAACTTTAGGATTTTCGAAATGAAATTCATCATTTTCAATCAATTGCTTCATAATATCTAATCCGCCGATTAATTCTCCGTTGACATACAATTGAGGATATGTATTCCAATTGGAATATTTTTTCAATTGTTCACGAAGATTTTGATCGGTTAGAATATCGAAATAGTCGAATTTAATATGATGTTCATCCAATAGATGACAAGCCTGTCGACTGAAGCCACATTGCGGTTCGGTTGGCGTGCCTTTCATGAATAAAATGATTGGCGTCGATTTGAGAAGTTGTTTGATTTTATTTTCAGTTGAAATTTCAATTTCGGATTTAATCGGATGTTTTTTCGGTGTTTGTTCGATTGTTTTCAAATGTTGTTTCAATTTTTTTAACAAATCATTCTGATTGAAACCAACAACACGATCGATAGACTTGTTTTGATAATAGAAAAGTACCGTTGGCGCAGCTGTTACATTTTCTTTGGTTAATAAATCAGTAAAATGATCTGCACTCAAACGACAAACGTTGATTTGCTGACGAAATTCATCGTCGCGTGTTATTGCCGCTAAACCTTCGTTAATCGTTTTACAAACCGGTATTTGTTCTAATTCGATATGAACTAGAACGAGTTTGTCGGTATTCGAGTTCAAAAGTTCGTCGAAATCTTTTGCACTCGTTATTTGTTGAATTTCGTTCGACATCCTCTCTCGTACGTATGTATTTAGGAAAGTGAAAATGAATGAATAACCTATATGAAAGTACCCAATTAAATCTCTCTTTCGGTTTTAGTGACATCTTTTGTCGATTTATTTTCTTTAGTCTAAAGCTATAAGATTTTCGTGTGGCGATGATTTCGAGGCGTTAGTCAATAGATCGAACCAAATATTCGTCAGAGTTGAATCTTCGAATTTAAATTTGTACATCAAACCTATTGAAAAACAAAAAAAAAATGAAATCGAATTGATTGAACTCTCTTCTTCCGTTCTCTACCTCGATTGAGATCGCTTAGTTGAATTTCATTTTGAGTTTTCGTTTGATTTCGAACGATAAGCCAATCTGAAATCGACTGGCATTTGTCCGGATTGTCATTGTATGACGAAACGTATTCATTTTCACAACTAAAATGTTTGGCTATCGTTGAAAGAATCGATTTTTCTTTGTAAAAGAAAATATAATGTTGAATGATTGTGATTGAATATTTTTTCCAGTGACTTAGATTGGGTTTTTTAAAGTTTTTCAACAAACACCGACGTTCGATAAAACATTGATGAATTTCATCGGTTCGAGGAATTGTCGAGCATGAATCTTGATGTTTCAAATCTTCGATCAGCAGGTCGCTATCGTCGAGAAGATTTTTGTTTTCTACAGGTAACGACGGTTGCTGTTCGCTTTCGACTTCATCTTCCGGTTCGATGATTAAAGATTGTTTGAAATTTTGATCTTCGACGAATGTCTGCAGTTCTTCGATATATCGAACTGATGAAAGATAGGTTTGAATACAATCAATTGGCTTGAGAAAATCTATATACATTCGTTTTTTGTATTTATTCAAAAAAGAAATGAAATAACAAACGGTAAGTTGACTGTTGAAATTCGGAGATCATTCGACAGATATTATTCATTGAGTTTTTCCGTTGATTCGATTCCAAACCGCCATGATGCGGATGAAGTGTGTCAATACGAACGATATCTGTTAGATAAATACCGAGATAGGGAATGCAGGGCAGTTTAGTATCGGCTAAATGTTCTCTCAATTGTTTCCAATTTTCATTCGATGAAACGAATTCTTTTAAATTCGAGAATATCGTTCGATCACGACGACTTAAACCCTACAACGAACGAAATTCGAGGAAAATATTCAAACGAATTTCATTTCATGTACAAACCATCCAAGTTTTTTGCAAACGATAGATCGGTGCACTTTGTAGAGCCATAATAATGGCCATACAACCGTTGATATTATTGAAATCGAAAAGTTTCTGAAGAGAAAATGTTGAATTAACCATGCATTGCATGTTATTATATTTACTTTAGCTATTCGAATGAAATGCGAGAGAATTTCAATGCGAGTTTTGAGAATATCAGTGCGTAATAATTCACCTTGAGTCCAGAAATTAACCTTTTGAGAGAAAAGAATGAACTTCACGGTTAAATAACCGGATAATTACCTGGTTAAATCGACGAGTAAATTGAACAATATGAAAAGCTTTTTCTAATTTAACCTTTGAACTCCAACTGCAGCTGATTAATTCCTTAAGAGAGAGAGAAAGAAAAAAATCATCAATCGAGAGAAAATATACTCAACATACATCCGGTGTAATTGATTGAAATACTGGCAAATCCATTAAGGTGATTTGTGACTAAAATAATCGATTTCTCACTCGACACATTCGTGACTAAAATATTGACTTACAGCGAAATCTTCGGCATCAACTTTGAGCACATCAAACAGAGCCGTATCGTAGACAGGCGAATGTGAATCCTCATTCACTGAATTGAATATTTCATCTTCTTCCGTTAAAATTTCATGTAAAACATGACTCGAATGCGGCATATTTGTGAGCGAACTACAACGCAGAAGAGAAACGACACGATCAATAGGTCAACTTATTTTCAGTTAGAGATCAGTAGTTCTGACTGATGTTGTCCAATTACACAGTTTCTCTTCGAATGCACATCGATACATCTGGATCTATTCAGACTAAACTGACCGCTAGTTCTCATTAATCATTAATTGCTTGAAGACAACAATTATTACAGCATGTTTCTCTTACTTTGTGTATGTGTGTGCGCGCTTGGTCACATCTGCGTATGTGTGAGAACAAGCAAGCAGCTGTATCATCATCGGTCAACGACAGATGTCGGTAATAATCACGATGAATTTTTTCTCAATTTGCAAAATAATTTTTCAAAAAACTCGAAATCAATTTCAATAATTGAAAAAATCATTCGATGAGATTTTTTTTCCTAAGAAAATTTACCATGTAAAACACTAATGCAGTTC
>ERZ778029.1998-NODE-1998-length-14841-cov-3.689368_pt1 | contig 14841 bp, 11 predicted proteins | sample MGYA00375759_ERZ778029 | MGnify/ENA primary metagenome ERZ778029 (study PRJEB29350, sample SAMN05389819) | bioreactor metagenome | isolation source: Ammonium sulfate bioreactor | place: South Africa: University of Cape Town | collected 2014-04-04 ...
AAATTTTTTTTTAGTGTTTTGACGTAAATTGGATGAATATTTAAATGTAATCGGATTATTAAAAACGCAAAAAAAAAATTTTGTAAAAGAAAAATGCGCATATTGAACCGAATGCTTGACTGATTTAATTAAAAGCTTAGTTGTTTTTTTTTGTAAAGAAAATCCTGAGTATTTCATCCGACGGTAAACATTATCTATAGTCTCAGATCGATTACTTTGTTTTAAGAACTTTCTAACTTTTAGCTATGGGTTGTTTACAATGTAAAACACGTCCAACAGCAATTCGACCTGTTGAATCCGAATTTCAGCGAGATTCTACTCAAGCACGTTCGCAGAATACTCAACGTATTCTTGAAGATTGTATTATTGTTTGGTTTCGGACTGATTCTTCGTCAGAAATGAGCCAAGAAGAATCCAATTTATATCATATTCTATCTACCATAAAAGTATTCAGCAATCCTACTGAATGTTTGACATATATTAAACAAATGGAAGCTCATAAAATCTTCTTAATCATGTCGACAATCGATTCGTCTCTCGATTCCGTTCGAAATCTACCTCAAATCGAACAAATTTACATTCTAAATTCGTCTCTTGAAGAAAATCAAAATACATTTCATAATGTCAACAATCTTTGTCAACAATTCAAACTTGATCTTGAATTATGCGAACTTGATTTATTAATTGTAACAACTCACCGAGCTTTCGATACAACTGAAACAACGTGTACTCATCGAAAGAAACAAGAAGCCATGTTTCTCTATGGTCAATTAAAACGTGAAATGTTACTTCGATTAAAATTCGAAACAAATGCGAAATCAGAATTTATCAATTTCTGGCGTTTACATTATTCGAATAACGACGAACACATTCGAATGATCAACGATTTCGAAGTCAATTATCGTGCACAGAAAGCTCTTCAATGGGTCACACATCAATATTTGATTTGGCGTGTTTTACAACATGCCAATCGAACATTTGAAGTTGATCTACTGTTTAAATTTGGTTTTATTCTTAAAAATGCACAAACATATTTAACAATGTTACAGAATAACAATTCATCGAATTCAGAACACGAGACAATTTTCTATCGAGGAAAAACAATGTGCAAACAAGAATTTGATATTATTCTCAAAGATCTTCAAAATGGTCTTCTTTCATTTGGCAATTTTTTTACTGCATATTCGAATCAACAGAAATCTCTCGAGTTTATTCATCATCGTTTGACGAAATTTCCCGAATCGATCGGTGTTCTTTTTCAAATTCATATTCCTCCAACAATACAAAGTCATCGAAGTCCGTTTGCTTCACTTGATAAGGCTTATGGTTCAAATAATATCGATGAAAATGGTATCATATTTGGATTTTGTCCAGTTTTTCGTATTGATTCAATAGCTGAATCTACGGATGAAACAAACAAGATTATATTCGAAATAAATTTGAGTTTAATCGACGATGATGATCCACAATTAGTTCGTCTTGTTTCGCCATATCGTACGAATGAAGCGCAGGATAATCCTCTTCTTATCGTAGGTAAATTACTTCTCGATATAGGCGAATATCAACAAGCCGAACAATATTTAATCGGTATGACACAAGATAAATCCATACGCAGTCAACCACGTCGACTTATTCGAATACACAAAGGTCTTGCTACGAGTTATATGCTTCATCAAGATATAACGAAAGCATTAGAACAATATCAAATTATTTTAGAGATCAGTTTGAGTTATTTACCAGCGAATCATATGGATCTCGTTTGTGTTTATTATGAAATGGGTAAATGTTATTTTCAATTAGAGAATAACGAAAAAGCTGTAGATAATTGTAAACAAGCTGCTGATTTAATCGGTCAAAATACTCCGCCTGGTGACGATGCATTACTCAATGAAATTAATTCGTTTACTCAGAAAATTCTTGAAAATAATGTATAGTTTTTCTTGTCTTTTTCTTATTCGTCTGTGTACATTAATAAAATATCAATACTCAAAGGTTAATATTCATTTTCAAGTACAAAACAAAATTAGAACTATAATCTTATTTTTTTTATGAAACAAATAGAATATCAAAGTCTCAAGAATTCCATGTATACTTATTAATTTCATGTGATTATAGATCTAATAATAATGTGATATCTTTCACAAGTAAGTCGTTTCTACTTAATTATGATGATTTTTTTTAGGCGGATCTTCAGTATATTAGGAAAAGTACAAAAAGAATATGCAATACAATATAATCAACGTAGGAATTATTCATAGCACTATTTTTCATAAACGACCTAATGAATTGCAATCTATAAAACATTTTACACGCCCACGAAAATATTCTATTTTCTTTTTAGTCATGGTCTTCACCATCTGGCTTTTTCTGTTGATCAAATCGCACCTGAACTATAAATAACAACTAATATCATGCTCACAGCGCTTATTCATTGTAGCAAAGTGCAAATTAAAATCACACGAGTATTCAATTCGTATCGACAGTGTCATTAATGAATATTAAAGATATCTTCTAGTGTGAATGTAATACGAGTTACTCGATTAGAAAATCTATGACTTTGATCGATCAATGCAGTATTATATTTTACGGAGAAAAAACAAGATTTTTAATAATTTATTTATTTTTTTTACAAAAACGGCTAACAGACAATAAATGCGCGATATTACGTCTGTTTTTAACATAATTAATATTTAATTCATATCCACAGGGTTGAAACTCATATTATCTTGATATATTGATGACGAAATGGTTGATTATTTTGATCTATTGTTTTTCTAGACATCGAGTAATGAATGGGCAGATATGTTAACTTGAATTTCAATGTCATCTTTTGAAATTAAGTTTGAAACTTTTTTGACTTCTCGTCAAATTATGCTTGCAATTGAGGGTGTTGAGTAGAAGAACTTGGTTATTGAAAATATTAAAGGCGCAAGTAAAAGTAAGAACTGTCAGTCTAATAATTGACGTCATCTACAAATGCACTGCGCTTAAGAATATTAAAGGAATTTATTTTTGAGAAAAGAAAAATAAAATATCGTATAGCAGTATGTGCTAAGCGTACGTCATTAGAGGAAACGGCATTCTTTAATAGGACTTCTACTTTATAAGTATATAATATCGATGAAATCTAAATTAATCACCAAAATGTTAAACCTATCACAGGTCTGTTATATAGTTCATCTTTTTTTAAAACAACTGAAGCGCATTTTGACCTTTCATTGTAGATCATCATAAGTTTAGTTATAAATTATAATTACAGTATTAATATTTGTGTTACCTTTTTAATTTTTAAAATATAGATTTAATCTATTTTTATAATATACAATAAACATATTCTTAGCTATCATCAATAGTTACAATTTAATAAATGAAAAACTATCTAAACCTTGAGAATTCGTGTGTATATTATATATAGTACTTAATGACGTCTTTGATAGATTACCTGTCGAAAAAAGAATATATTTTATCATTATTACACTTTAAAGCTGACGACAATCATGGATATATTTGTGTTTTTCTGTTGATAAAATGATAAATGTTTTTATATTATTTTTTAGGGCATTCAGCAAGACTGTTTGGAAAGTCGACGACCTTAATTATTGTTTTTTTTGCCACATGTTGAGCATATTTAAAAATACTTTTTTTTTTTGTTCTTATGAATATCAACATTGATGAAGTACAAAATAAAACTAATTTTTTTGTATTACCGGTTAACAACAATTTAATCAGGTTAAGTGCAAAATTTTTGCTGCAGAAAATTATTTCTAATGTTCTTTTTAGCTATTATAAATGCGAAAAACCTACACAAATCCGCTTTTTTTTAAAAATATTCTTTTGATTAGTTTATCCTATGAAGTCTTTCGATTATTTTCAAATATAAAGATGGCATGGTAGGATTTTGTCTTTACTCAGCTATTGTTTGATGCGAAAATTAGATAGAACGAGGCATTGTCCTTTTCAAACCGATATATATATATATTCTAATAGGCTTCCCCAAGAAATTTGCAAATATTAACGATGAATGTTTTTTAATTAATGATGACGTAGATAAAATTTGTGTGATGATAAAACTGATATGGCATCGCTGAGGAATGCACGACATTATAAATCCCGAATAGATAATACCCTTGGGAGAAAATATAAAGTCTAAAAAATCAATTCCCATGGGCTCATAGAGCTTGACAGAAATAGTGTGACAAAATTTCGATCATTCTATTTGCATTTCTTCTGCTAGATTCATCAGAGAACAATTTTCCCTCGAATCGTATTCATTTGGATAATATGACAGTAGATTTATTTTAGTTTGTTTTCTCTGACAATCATCAACCTCGAAAAACCTAAATGATAAACGTTTTGTTTCTCAAACGAGAAGGAGATAATCATTGTTCTCATAATTCTACTTCATCATTGATATTAACTTTGAGAGATAGTTAAAGAAAATGTCATTCAACTGGGTACATCTAATTTCCTTCGTTGTCAATATGCCTGTTATTTGATAGCAACAGATGGCCTGTAATACATTATTATTTTAGAGGATGTTGTTTCTTCTATATATTTAACTGAAAACATTTTAATAGTAATCGTACATTAGGGAGAATCGTTTGACATGATAATGGAGATGCATAAGATTGCTGTCAAAAAATATTTTCTAATGGAAAAGAAATCATTTGAATAAATAATGCGGAGTTTATATTTGATTGTAGTTCATTAGTTGACTTGATTTGTCCTATTTAAAATATCAATAAGATTAATCAAATATCTTTGATAGAAAAACAATAAGACAGAATTATATAAATGATTAAATTAGTGCAAGCGTCTATTGATAAATTCTGGGTTCTTCTTTTTTAATTTTTCATAGAAAATAACTTTTTAATATTGAAATAGAAATGAACATTAGACATTTTTCTCCTTTCAACTTCCTGAAGAAATTCTATAAAAAAATTTTTTTTTTATTCAACATCGTGATAATTTATTGATAAACATTAGCAAAATAAATTCTAATAATTTAAAATGCTAAATAATGTTTCAAGAAAACTTGACTAGAAATCATAAATAGTTTATTAGATACGCATATATATAAATAGAAAATAAAATTAAAATGTCTCCCTAATGGCATAAAAAAATGACTGCTCTTCATTTTCTTTCTGATTTTGACGACAGAGATTTTCTTGTTTCTCTTCGAAGAGAAGAAAAAGTATAGAATAAAACTTTTCTACTATTCTCTCTCTTTTTCTAGAGAAAAACAAGACTATAATCTTCTCTTTCCTCTTCTCGTTACAACGCTTATTACTAAGCAGATAGATAATATTTTCTTTCGAATTTATCATTATTTAATTCGACTTACTAATGTTAAATTTAATGGATAATACGACAGTTATTCCGATTATCGATCCATCAAAACCTTATCCAATAACATATTATTTCGTTCCAATGTATGCTATACTTTTTCTCATTGGTACATTTGGTAATGGTCTTGTTATTATCAGTATTCTACGTTCATCTCGTCTTCGCACAGTGACGAATACATATCTATTAAATATAGCCATTGCAGACTTTCTTCTTTTGTTAAGTATTCCATTTCTAATTGTAACTATTCTTGCCAATGGTTGGATATTTGGAAATATTCTATGTAAAATGTATTATAATTTCATTCATATTAATCAATATGTTAGTTCACTGCTATTAGCAGCATTGTCCTTCGATCGATATCTTGCTGTTTGCCATCCGGTTCGTGCGATACAATTTCGAACGCGAACAAAATGTGCTTTGATTATTGCTGGTTTGTTTCAAAAGACAAAAAAAAAAGACAATTCAAACAATGATATTTACAAATCATTTTGTTTTTATTCAAGGTTGTTGGCTCATATCTGTTCTTTTCCTTTGCCCCACATGGGTCTTCGCAACAGTCACATCCGAAAGACTTATTGTTTGGCTCGGATATCGAGTGCAGAAGTAAGAAGAATCTCTTTAATCTTTCCTTTTCTCGTCTTTTTTTTTGGGTAAAACTATCAAGAAAAGATCATCTTTGTAAATTTTGCCATTAGTTTGAATGAATGATTCATAAAGAATTAAATGAAGCCGTCAGAATGTTCTTTACGACAAAATAAATTTGCCAAATTCAGCACACAGTTTTGTCACCAGATCCTTTGACTTCTTTATTTTCCGTGTGTCAAAAGCATTAGACATACATCAATAGATAAATAAACAGTTCAAAAATATGTTTGTTATTTGAGAATTTATTTTAAAATTCGAGTACAAGTAGTATTGTATGTCACATTATTAATAGAGTCATAAAACGACAAAACAGTAAACAAACGGCATAAACATTTCTTTGAATTATATAACTAGTCGATGAGTTATTAATACCAATATAATGAGGTTTTGTTTTCAGTACTCTATTTATAGAAAAGCCAAATTTAATGATATAGAATATATTTGATTTTCTCTAAACAGCCTCATTGATGTAATTTTTTTGTCTTAACGGGCCAAAAATATTCTAATAATATGAATTTATTAAATTAGTGAAACAGGAAAGAGAGATTGCGACTCTTACTTTTCAAATCTTTCTATGCCAATAATAATAACAACGTCTAAAATATTCTCCAAGTACCGAAGGATGATTAAATCATCTCATTCTGTCGTTTTAATTATAAAATACTCCGAGGTATAAAGAGCCTATATAATCTATCACGAATCGAAATTCAATAGTTGTTTTGTTAAATTTCATTATGTTGTTTTTTCTGGATTAACGATAATTAGGTCGAAGATCTTTTCTTAGGAACAAGTATGCATTTGTTTCATTCGACGTTATTTAAATGATGGAAAAAGATATTCCATATAAATAATTAAAAATTCCAAGAGGAGAAAAACAAATGTTCATTTGCTTTATTTGAATAGATGTGTAATTGACTTTCCGGCGATAATCTTCACCATTCCTCCTGAAATTGTTTTTACTTATTACGCATTTCTGCTTGGTTTTCTTTTTCCTATGTCAATGATAACAACATTCTACGTACTTGTTCTCATTCGTTTACATAAAATTCGTCGTAAACATCGTTCAGAATTAAAAGAACGATCTCATCGAAAAGTAACACGTATTGTTCTCGCTGTTATAACAGCGTATTTTATTTGTTGGGTACCTTATTGGTTTCTTCAAATTTTCATAACGATCGACCCGTTGATTGATTCGTTGCGTCTTGATTTTTCAATTCTACCAGCAAATACAAATATGAAATTTTTAAAAGAATTAACACATTTAACCACGATCTTTGGTTATGCAAACAATTGTTTAAATCCTGTTTTATATGTTTTCCTATCGGAGTCATTTCGTGAAGAATATATTTTACTTTTAAATTGTTTTCATTTGAAACAAACGAATGAAAAAAATCCACTATATGATGGCATTTCACAGTCCAAAGAGAAAAAACCAAAAAAGAAACAACGAAAATCAGTTATTTTACGAAAACGTCGAGAGATTCGCTTGACAAAAGTCAAACATAGCGTGGCTATTGACGATATTCCGCTTGAATATCGAACATTATCGTTTCGATTACATAGTCCAGATGATTTAAAACGTTTATCAACATCGTCAATACCAAATCAAAGTTTTGAACATGAAAATAGTCTCATCGAATCTTCAAGCCATGCTGATCAACGATTTACACCGAATGAAACATCTCTAAATGACAATAAGATGGTAAATTCTTCATCGCCGAGAAGGATAAAAATTCGAATTTCAATTGATCCTCCTCATATGACATCATCATCACCCTCGTTGTTAGACGACGGCGGCGTTTATTGTGGCGAATAACCAAACTGGAACGATCTTTGTTAGATCATTCTCATTATTAATGTTGTTCGACGGTTTTTTGTTTTATTTTTATTTGAATACAATGACAAAATGTAATTCATCAATTATCTTTTTGTTGTACTCATTCAATGTATTCTCAACGACTCTCGAGAAAAACTAAAGAAAATAAACGTCAACCAATTCATTTATTCGATGAGGTAGTCAATTTCCTGAGTTAAGAGAAGGTTTAATACAAAACAATTAATAACAAGTCTTGTTAACATAGAATCTTCATTTTTAACAATTGCGTGCAACACAAAACATACCTCGACAACACGTTTCCTTTTGCATATTCATTTTCTACGGAATTGATACATTGTTATCATCGAGGTGGAAATATTTACGTCCTTAAAGAAATCAACTTTTCTTTTCTTATTTTTGCTGCGGTAAAATGATATAATCACGTATTCAGTCGAATTATCATGCCTCAGTATCTTTTTTCAATTACTCCTGAGACTTTCGGATGACGAACGTTTGCAGTGCAAGTATTTTGTTTTTATTTGATAATAAAAAAAAAACCGAGAGAAAAGACAAACTGATCTTGTTCAAATCGGAATCTTTCATTCTGTTCTTCATTTGATGGCTGAATGTTCTTTGTTTTTGTTAAGCACGGGTGTTAAAAGAAAATAAGTGAAAAAGAAACGAAAGAAAAAAAAAGAAGTTAGAGTGGCAGTAACAACAACAACAATAAGTAATAATAGTAGTAACAACAAACAACGACAAAAGAGAAAGAAAAAAGAAACATTTCCTACGGAACAAACCACACATGCAAAGAAAAAAAAACTTGTTCAATATCAATCTCTTTTGTTATTCGTTCTTTTTTTTTGTGTTTCTTGTATTACATTGTTTCGATCTAAATTGAGAAAAAGACATCGAATGAGACCTGTGAAAATCAATTATTTACGATATCGTCAATTTTTAAAATCGATCGAACGGTTTCCGTAGCTAAACGAATAGCACTAACAGAAACAAGCAACGGTTGAACGACATTTTCTTCGAGAATATTCGAAATAAGACCCTAAAAATCGATTCAAATCAGTTAACAAACAAATTCATCGCGAAGAGAAATCGACGAGAGAACGTACTTTACGAACGTTAATGCCTGCATTTTTATCGTTTTGTGCGTGACGATTTCTTAGTTCAGTAACCGTAGCAATCGGATTTAGGCCCGCATTTTCTGCTAATGTATACGGAATAACCTCTAATGCCTCGGCATAAGCTCGAATGCAATATTGTTGAACGCCTGATAAACTTTGTGCGTATTCAGCCAAACGAACAGATAATTCGATTTCAGGCGCAGCGCCGCCAGCGATTAACGCTCTATTAAATTCATCGAAAAATCAAAAGAAACTTGTTATTTTTTGCGAGCACACTGACCTTTCTTTGACAAGACAACGAATAACACAAAGTGCATCGTGAATCGATCGGTCAGCTTCTTCGAGAACCAATTTATTCGAGCCACGTAATAAAATCGAAACTGTATGGCCTGGATTTGCAACGCCCGTGATCTATTTAATGAGAAAAAAAGCACTTTTTAATTGGATTCTAATTCAAGAATCATGATAAACAAGCTCTTCTTCATTGAAAACTCTCAAAACTAATTGTTTTTCAAAACGACATCCGTTTGTTTTCGATTCACAAAAGAAGAAAATCTGCTCGACAAACGCCTTCGCAATTAGTTATACCTTAACGATTTTATCCGAGCCAGCGCTGATTTCTTCGACGAGTTCAGCTGAGCCCAACATATCTTGTTGAAAATGATCTAAACTTGCAATTGGTTTACAACCAAGAGTCTACGAAAAAAAAGAATCCAAAAAAAATAAAAGAATTACAACAAAAGAATGTTTTGTTACTTTAGCAATAAATGGAACGTCTTCTCGTTCGACGTCTTTGACGATTAAGATTTTCATTTTCGCTAAATAATGAATAGCTAAGTCGCTAATTGCATCACGAAGGATCGATTTTTGAATCAACAAAACATTGCAATTGGTTTTTTTGATTTGTTTGATTATGTTTAATATGTATTGACGTTCTTCTTTGATAACACGATCCATTTGTGCGTGATCACTAATAATAACTGTATTTTCCATCTAAACGAAATAAAAAAAACCCAGTGAAAATCCTGTTGAACTCGATCGTTTATCAATACGTCGGTTTTTGGTGGCGAAATGCAGAATTGAATCAAGGCAATTTTAGCTTTTTCAACACGAGTTGGAGCACCGAAACCGATTGTTTTTTGATCGAGAACAAGACCATCAACAAGTTCAGTATCTTCGATAGTACCACTGAGAAAACAAAACAATTGAATTCTTCGTTCAATTGAAAACATTTATGTGTCTTACCCGAGTTTTTTGACAACTCGAATATCACGTAAATCGACGTTGGTATCAACGACTGGATTGATAACTTTGAGCACAGCTTGAACGGCAATCGGCGCGAGAAGATGCGTGTGTTGAGAGACAACTTTCGAATTCAACGATGTCGATGCACTTCGAAGTAACGATTCTTTGTCACTGAGTTCAGTCGGTATGCTGATACTTCGGAGGATTTCTGTTGCTTTATCAGCAGCCTTTTCGAACGAATCAGCAATTGTTGTTGGATGTAAACCTGAGAATTCGAAATTCGAAATTAATTCGATTGAATTTCACTTTGTTTACCTTTAGCAACGAGACGACTGGCGGCATCCAGTAAACTGCCGGCTAAAACAACGACTGTTGTTGTGCCATCACCAGCTTCGATATCTTGAGCTTTGGATAATTCAACCAACTAGAAAGAAAAAGTCAATCGATTCGATTGCAAATCAAACAAAAATCGAACCATTTTCGATGCGGGATGAATGACCGACATTTGTTTGAGAATAGTTGCACCGTCGTTTGTAATTGTTACTTCACCATTACCGGTTTGAATCATTTTGTCCATGCCACGTGGTCCCAAACTTGTTCGAACGGCATCAGCAACAGCTAAATTCAATTAAAACAAATTTCTTTTTCAATCGATTCTTCGTTTTGTTCTTTTTTTTACCTTTAGCAGCAACGATGTTCGAATTTCGGATAGCATCCGGTCTTTGTCGAGTTTTGAATCCTGCATCTCCCATTTGACCTGATCCCGATGTACCTTTAGCATTCGCTCCAGTAGCTGCAGCGGCTGCAAACGATTTGCTTGAATCCGTTGTTGTCATTTCTAAGATTTGATCTTAAAGACAAACAATACAATGAATAATATTTGTGCTTTTGATTTTCTAGTTTTAATGTGATATCGAACGACGAGATTCGAAATAATCAATCATTAATCGGGACAGACAGACAAACAGAAAAGAGACACATATTAGATAAATGGATATGGTTAACAATAACAACAACAAAAAATGACGATCTCTAATAGACATAGATAGTTTTTGAATAACAGAAAACAAAAAAGAAGAAGAAGAAAAATTTGTTTTGTTTTTTTTTCATATCTAAACGATTTGAAATCGAAGAATTTTACAAAGAAAATTGATTTTCCTGTTTATTCTTGATTGGATGTCTCGAGTCGAGATTTAGTAAGCACGATCTCGATAACGTGACGATGAGTGTCGACTTGGCGATGGCGAATGGTATCGAGAACGGCTATCGTTTCGCGAACTATAATGATCACGATCTCGGTCACGTTCACGTTCGCGCGAACGCGAACGACGATTCTGTTGTTTGTATTGTTTAGCTGCTTCGTGATGATCGTAAAAACAACGATCCGAATAACGACAAAACCCATGACGAAGATAATACCGGCACGGCAACGTCCTTCAAAACAAATCAATTAGCAAAACAAATTTCTCAACTATTTTCCTTCTTTTTCAAAGAGAGAAAAAAAACACGGACACATCACATCCATACATACATTTAACAAGATTTTGAAAGTAAATTTTCCTCAGTATATTTATGTATATATGTGTATCTATGTAATCCAAATAAAATCTGGATATAAATTCTTATGATTTATTCAATGAGACCAATGTAAATGATTATAATATTCGTGTAAAGTAAAATAAAACTGTTTAAGAACTTAAATCTGAGAAGGAACTCGTTGGAACACAGGTCTCTGTTTTGGCCTCTAATCAGGATACTTTCTGTGTGCGTGTTTTTCTTTTAGATGTAATTAATAAATAAGTAAACGGCAGCTTTTCTTTTTATGCTTTAACCAGATAGTAAATATAAATCGATTTGTTCTTGGATTTTTGCGTTTAATTGAACTTACTTCAAATGATTTCGATGTTTTTTAATGATTCGATGTTTGTCATCTTTATTTTCGAACCAATGTTTACTTGGAGTTATAAATGACGAACGAACTTTACAAACCGGACAACTAAATACAAGTAAAACACGTTGATTTGACGTTTCAAATCTTTGTTTTCGTACCTTTCGGATTCGGCATTACTATATTTCGATCGTTTCCACGAAACGATGCATTCATAACAACTAAATAAACGAAAATTCGATCGTAAAAATCTCGAGACAAACTCGATTCTTACAAAACATGGTCGCAATTATCTAAAACGCCGAACAAACGTTTTTGTGCTTCGACATCGGAATGGCAAAGTTCGCAGACAGTTTTGCCTGAATCAGCTCCGTCCTTATGACGACGTCGTTTCGATGACGACGAACTTGAATGATGAACAGGCGATGGTGAACGACGGTTACTACTGGCATTTCCTCGGTTAACAGGCGGCGATTTCGAGCCTTCAATCGAACTACGACTTCGAGATCGGGACGTTGCCGAACGAGGCGACGGCGTACGACTAAAATTTGTCTTAAATTCAAAAAAAAACCCATTCAATTCACGGCGGTGTTTTACTTTGAATTGTCTCGTCGTCGTTTTTGTGAATTCGATGATGACGATGCCTGACGATGTCCATTGCTTTCTTTCTCGTCGTTGGCAACACTTGAACGAGAGTGTGACCGTGGCAATGGATCGGGTGATATCGACCGTTCAGAACTCATTCGATTGACTTCGTTGTTCGTGATATCAAATATACAATGATTCGAATCTGAATAAGAAAGAGAAAAAACAGAGAGAGAGAAAGTCTTCGAGATGATTATATCAATAAACAAATAAACAAACGAATAGGCAGATAGAAACAAATGTCGTACACTAATAACAATTGCTTAGCAAAGAGAAATAACTATTAGAAAAGAGAAAACAAGTTTTTTTTGTTTCGAATTTTAGTTTTTAATAATATTTTTATTTTCTTTGAATTTTATCGAACGAATTTTTATTTAAAAATTTCGAAGTTCGACTTCCTGTAGATGTCATTCGAAATCACTTCGTTCGAGTAGAAAAGGACTTTGCTTAGCGATTGATTTGAATGAGAATGCAAATGATATAAGTGTACAGGAACACAAAAGAAATCGATCAGTTATTGTTGTTACTTATAACGAATGGATGAACGACACTGGTGGATAGCCTCGAAAGTCGAACAGACATTTTGCATCGATAAAACTTCGACTGCCGACGCGTCATTCACGGAAACATTCTTTCGTCGACCGGATGTCTTAGATAAAATCAATAATTTTCTCTTTGCTAAAGGTTCAAATAAATTATTTTTCTACACAACACGAGATCGTCTCTATTCGAAAGAGATTATCTGTTGTCAAAGTCTTGTCGATGAATATGGTCTCGTCAACGAACCATTAGATAATATTATTCTACTGTTTTTTATTCGCTCGGATACAAGTTCCGATGCGACAATTTCATCTGAATCGGATATTTATTGTGGAGAAATCAAACATGCAGCACAAATGACATCGTTACTCTACGGACAAACATTGCTACCGTTATTTAAAAAAGAATTAATGCCTCTATCGAATGATAGTTATCATCAAGCAGCAACGAAGACAACCATTGTTACACAAATGGAGAAAAATGTCGATGGATTGACGACAACTTGTCATTCGCTGCAAAAGGATAAGAATTTAGTAAGATTTCGAAATGAATTCGAGAGATTTTGATTTTAATTTCCTGTTGAATTAGTTATTAAAACGAGCTGAAACAGAAATGATCAGTCAATTGAAGCAAAGTGCACGTTCGACAGTTGACAGTCCTGTGATTCGTAATTGTGAAACATTAGTTTTGTCATGGATTGCAACTATTGAAAATGTTCTTCAAGATATCTTCGGCGAAGAGTAGAATTTGATTTGATTTGAATTAACTCAACTGAATTTTCTTGTTTGAAAAATAGTTCAATGCATCCGTCACTTGGTCCTTTGAGTGAAATCGACCGTTGGACGCGAAAACAACGTTTAATTAATAATTTACTCGAACAATTGAAATCAAAAGAATGCAAAGCAATAATCGGTGCTTTGATTACATCAAAATCGAAAGTTATTCGAAAATGGAAAGCAATTGATGTTTCGTAAGAATTCCAAAATCGAACTAACACAAAGTGATTTGCCTTTGTTTTAGTATCACTGAAGCTCAGAATGAATGTCGAGATAAAACGAAATTTCTCGAGTCAATTCGTCGTTATTTAGAAAGTTTGACTGAAGATGCTCATCCACAGAATTGCACAGTGAATATTCTGCCTGCTCTTTGTGATGCAATGCGAACAGTTGAATCTGTGTCGAGATACTACGCTCGGCAAGGTTATTTAGGGTTAATTTTTTCGAAAGTTACCAATCAATTAGTCAAAGTTTGTAAACATCATATCGACGATGATTTAACACAGTTATGGACGAAACTTTTTCTCGAAATTCAATCGGGAAATTTAATCGATGAGATCAAAGAAAATTTTCATCTTGATAAACGAGTAAAATTTCTTCAACATTCGAGAGAATTTCGTTTTGTTTTCATTTCGAAAATAGGATGTCAAACGTTTTCGAGAAGTGCCCAAAGGTTCAGTTCCATTAGAATCAAATGCCAACAATGAAAGCACATTTCAACGTTTGAAAAACTGTCTTCTCTAACAAGCAGCATACAAAGATACATTCAGAAATTTACGAGATGCTCTTGGTGGCGCACAA
>ERZ778029.1999-NODE-1999-length-14836-cov-41.119884_pt1 | contig 14836 bp, 7 predicted proteins | sample MGYA00375759_ERZ778029 | MGnify/ENA primary metagenome ERZ778029 (study PRJEB29350, sample SAMN05389819) | bioreactor metagenome | isolation source: Ammonium sulfate bioreactor | place: South Africa: University of Cape Town | collected 2014-04-04 ...
AAGCTCAGGGCAAAAGCGTCTTGCACCCGGGGTTGACGGGAAGTCTCCTAAGGAACTGTTAGCCACCCGACTACCAGCTAACCTTTAGCGTGTAATGCGCGGCTGTTGTGCTAGTGCGCTCTACCGTAAAGCCACGGCCTTCCATGTTAGCGATAGCACCTTGCAGCTCGCTTTCGCTGACGGCCTGCTTGCTGAAAATACTTGTGATGGATGTGGCCCCCGTGTTTGAGTTGGCCTCAATTGATTGGTTGAGTTGCTTGAGGATCTCACTGGTCCCGTAGCTGGATGATTGCGAATTGCTACGAGCCTGATCTGCGGTAATTTCGGACATGGTTACAGTTCCTTTGGTTGTGATGAATGGCTAACGCTGGAATTGAGCGGCGGCGTAGCCGTCCGCCTCGAATGACTGGTTAGCCGCTGGGCTACAGGCCATGATCGTTTGCGACCAACTCACCATCCACGAACACACTGTAACTTTGCGGCCTGACACCGGCGACGAGTAATGAACGTGTCTTTTCGACCCGCACCTGATGACCAGAAATACTACGTTGCCAAGAACGTTTAAGACGAAACGAGAAGTGAGTGCTGGGTTGTAAAGGGTGCTGAAGCCAAATGCTCTCTGACGGAGTGACCAACTTCATACCACCGAGGAACCAGCCACGAACTAGCTTTGCTGAGACGTTCCCGATCGAGAAATCAATTTCCATGTGACCTCCATGAAGCGGCTAACGCTGGAATTGAGCGGCGGCGTAGCCGTCCGCCTCGAATGAGTGGTTAGGCATGGACGCCAAGTGTGTTGTTGTAGACAGCAACAGCCGACCAAGCCATGACGAGTACAAGAACGCCGACGAGCGAAATTTGATTGATGTGCCGCTGAGCATCGAGGCCTTGCGGATACTGCCCAAGCGTGACAAGAAGCAGTGTCACGCGACCAAGGTTGAACAGAACGAACGACCAGATGATGTAATACGCGATGAACTTGATGACGGCAACAACGCCATTGGTGATTTCTTCCTGCATGGCTACGTGATGCCTAACGCTAAGTAGACCCCAAAAGTGGGGTGTTGCGTGGAGTATGCGGCGCGGCCCCCGACCGCACAAGACGGCAATTCCTACGGCCCATCAGGCCTTTGGGCTGCAGCCGAGCGGTCGAAGCCGGTTCAAGCTGGCCGCGTTATCGGGCACTTTTGAGGGTGTATGAGTTACCAGGGCGGAAGTGAGGGTGTAACGGAGGCAAAAACGCCGCGGTTGCTGGATCAGGTGCGGGCGCGGTTGCGTTTGAAGCACTACAGCTTGCGGACGGAACGGGCGTACCTGGGCTGGATTCGTCGGTTCATCCTGGCTACCGGCAAGCGGCATCCGCGCGACATGGGGGTGGCGGAGGTCGAGGGTTTTCTGAGTACGTTGGCGGTGGAGGGCAAGGTGGCGGCGGGCACGCAGAACCAGGCGCTGTCGGCGCTGCTGTTTCTGTACAAGGAGGTGTTGTCGATCGAGCTGCCGTGGATGGAGACAGTGGTGCGGGCGAAGCGGCCGCAGCGAGTGCCGGTGGTGCTCTCGCGCGACGAGGTGAACCGGCTGTTGGCGATGATGGATGGCCGCTTTGGCTTGATGGCTTCGCTGCTGTACGGCTCGGGCATGCGGCTGATGGAGTGCGTGCGCCTGCGTGTGAAGGATGTCGATTTCGAGCTCAATCAGATCTGCGTGCGCGACGGCAAGGGCGGCAAGGATCGGCACGTTCCGTTGCCGCAACGCCTGCGTGAAGCGCTGCGCGCGCAACTGGAGCGGGTGCGCCTGATCCATCAGCAGGATCTGGCAACAGGCTTGGGCGCGGTGTGGCTGCCGCATGCGCTGGCGCGCAAATACCCGTCGGCGCCGCGCGAGCCGGGGTGGCAGTACGTGTTTCCATCGGATCAGCTGTCGCGCGATCCGCGCGATGGCGAGCGGCGGCGCCATCACGTGGACGAGGCTGGCCTGCAGCGCGCGGTACGCAACGCGCGACTCAAGGCCGGCATCGTCAAGCCGGCCACCTGCCACACGCTGCGCCATTCCTTCGCCACCCACCTGCTGGAAGCCGGTCAGGACATCCGAACCATCCAGGAACTGCTCGGCCACAAGGACGTGGCCACCACCCAGATCTACACGCATGTGCTCAATCGCGGCGGGCATGGGGTGTTGAGTCCGCTGGATCGGTGAGTCTTCCTCGACGAGCTTTGGGGGCGAGGCTGCCCGCCTCTGGCTCAGGGCCGAATCACCGCCACCCAAGCTTGCGACACCTTTGAACGCGACGCCCGGCGACGGATTCGCGTGAGCGAGCCCGGGCGTGTACCGGACTCGCGATTCTCGCAAGCTGTGAGCTGAGGTCAGGCAGGGAGCTGCCGTTGACGCCACTCGCACCATGAGGCGCGATCCGAACCCGGCGACAAGATTGCAGGCCGGGCTCATTCGACCTAAAGTAAGGTTTCCTTACATTCGGCCCAGGCCAATGCTAGCCAAGCTCACCAGCAAGAACCAGTTGACGCTGCCCAAGGCGGCGGTCGAGGCCACCGGCAATGCCGAGTACTTCGAGGTGGAAGCGCGTGCCGGGCAACTCGTGCTGACGCCTGTGCGCATCCAGCGCGCCGACGCCGTGCGCGCCAAGCTCGCCAAGCTGAACCTCGGCGACGATAGTCTCGCTGCGGCGGTTTCCTGGGCGCGCCAGGCTGACCCGGCACGCCACACCACACACATCGCCGAGCCGCGGGGCCGGGACGACGCGAAACCATCGCGCACGAGCACACCCGTGCCACGGCGCAAGCGGTGAGTTCACCCGCGCACGGGAAACCTCGCTGGGTACTTGACACCAACGTCGTGTTGTCGGCGCTGATCCGCCCTGGTGGCGTCAGTGGTCGTTTGCGCCTCGCCTGGCAGGCGGCGCTGCACGTGCCGCTGGTCAGTCGTGATACTGCCGCTGAACTGATCCGCGTGCTCGCCTACCCCAAGTTCAAGCTGACCGCCGACGAGCAACACGATCTGCTCGCCGACTATTTGCCATGGGCGGAGACGTTCCGCATCCCCGATCCACCACCCCGGACACCCCCCTGCCGCGACCCGCATGACCTGCCGTTCCTGCAACTCGCGCTCGCGGCGAGAGCCGATGCATTGATCACCGGCGATGCCGACCTGCTGGTGCTCGCACCGCTGCGCGGCCTCGCCATCATCACGCCGGCACAGGCGATCGAGCGTCTGTCGCGCCCGAAGCGTGAGCAGGGCCGTTGACGCAGTTACCTCGTGCGCGGCCAATCGAGCTCCACATGATGCTCGACGCCATCGTCGAGCAGCGGGATGCGGTCGTCGGCCCGCAGCTCGCCGTCCAGGCGCACCGCGGGGAACGTGCCGGCGTCGCCCTGCCGCAGTTCGACCCGGTACAACGTCTCGCGGTGGCGATAGTCCAGGGTAAAACCCTCCCACTCCGCCGGCAGCACCGGCGCGAAGCGCAGGTGGCCGGCTTCCAGGCGCAGGCCGAGCAGCGATTCGACGATCAGCCGGTACATCCAGCCGGCGGAGCCGGTGTACCAGCTCCAGCCGCCGCGGCCGACGTGCGGGGCAACCGCATAGACGTCGGCGCTGACCACGTAGGGCTCGACCTTGTAGACGTCCATCTGGCCGGCGTCGGTGCCGTGGGCGACCGGGTTGATCATGCGCAGCAGCTCCCACGCGCGCGTGGCGTCGCCGAGTTCGGCGAAGGCCATCGTGGCCCAGATCGCGGCGTGCGTGTACTGGCCGCCGTTCTCGCGCACGCCGGGCAGGTAGCCCTTGATGTAGCCCGGGTCCATGGGGGCCTTGTCGAACGGCGGGTCCAGCAGTTGCACCAGGCCGGCGTCGCGGCGCACCAGGTGGCGATCCAGCGACGCCATCGCCTGGCGCTGACGCGCGGGCGCGCCGATGCCGGAGAGCACCGACCAGCTTTGCGCGATCGAGTCGATGCGGCACTCGAGATTGTCGGCGGCGCCCAGCGGCGTGCCGTCGTCGAACCAGGCGCGGCGATACCAGGCGCCGTCCCAGGCGTGCGCCTCCAGCGCGTCGCGCAACGCGGCCACTTCGTTCCCGCAACGCTGCGCGAACGCCGCGTCGCCGCGCTCGCGCGCCACCTCGGCGAAGCGCCGCAGCACCTCGCAGCTGAAGAAGCCCAGCCACACGCTCTCGCCGCGACCGCCTTCGCCGACGCGGTTCATGCCGTCGTTCCAGTCGCCGCCGCCGATCAGCGGCAGGCCGCGTTCGCCGCGCAGGGCGAAGCTGCGCTCGATCGCGCGCACGCAGTGCTTGTACAGCGGCTCGAACAGGCCCGAGGGCTGCGGCAGGTCGTACCAGGATTCCTCGCCGGCGTGCAGGGCGCGACCCTCGATGTAGAACACCGGCACGTCGAGCACGGCGCGGTCGCCGGTGGCCTGCACGTAGCGGCTGGCGGCCAGCGGCAGCCACAAATAATCGTCCGAGCAGGTGGTGCGCACGCCGCGGTCCTGCGGCGGGTGCCACCAGTGCTGCACGTCGCCCTCGGGAAACTGGTGCGCCGCGCACAAGAGCAGCTGCGCGCGGGAGAGTTCGGGCGCGGCGTGCACGGTGGCCATCGAATCCTGCAGCTGGTCGCGGAAGCCGAACGCGCCGCCGCTCTGGTAGTAGCCGCTGCGCGCCCAGATGCGGCAGGCGATGGTCTGGTACAGCAGCCAGCCGTTGGCGAGCACGTCCAGCGCCGGCTCGGGCGTGCGCACCTGCACCGCGCCAAGCACGCGCTGCCAGTGCGCGCGTACCTGTTCCAGCGCGGCGGCGGCCGAGCCGGTGCCGCGGAAGCGCTGCACCAGCGCGCTGGCGTCGGCGGCGTCGCGGCCGAGGCCGAGGCGGAAGATCAGCTGGCGCTCGGCGCCGTCGTCCAGCGCCACTTTCGATTGCAGCGCCGCGCACGGGTCGAGGCCGGCGCCCAGGCGGCCGGAGAGCTGCCGGCGGCCCATCGCCGCGGGCCGGCGCATGCTGCCGTTGCGGCCGAGGAACTCGCCGCGGTCGCCGCCGATGCCGCGCTCCGCATCGTCCACGTCGAGGAAGGCCACGCGGCCGGGAAACTCCGCGTTGTAGCTGTTGCGGGCGAACAGCGCGCCGCTGGCCGGGTCCGATTCGGTGACCACGTGCATCGCGGTCTTCTCGCGCAGGTCGCCGAGCAGCCATTCGACGTAGGCGGTGGCGCTGAGCCGCCGTGGCCGGCCGGATTCGTTGCGCAGTTTCAGCACCCAGAACTTCACCGAGGCATCCAGCGCCACGTAGACCCACAGCTGCGAGTGGATGCCGTCCTCGACGTGCTCGAACACGCTGTAGCCGAAGCCGTGGCGGGTGAGGTACGGGCCGTTGCCGCGGCATGGCCGCGGGGTGGGCGACCACAGTGCGCCGGTGTCCTCGTCGCGCAGGTAGATCGCCTCGCCGCTGCCGTCGCCGACCGGGTCGTTGTGCCACGGCGTGAGGCGGAACTCGTGCGCGTTCTCGCCCCAGGTGTAGGCGCCGCCGCTCTCGGAGATCACCGTGCCGAAGTGCGGGTTGGCCAGCACGTTGGACCACGGCGCCGGCGTGGCGTCGCCGGCGGCGGTGACGATCACGTACTCGCGGCCATCGGCGCTGAAGCCGCCGTGGGGGTTGCGCAGCTGCAGTTCCGGCTGCGGCGAGGGCGCGGGCAACGCCGGCACGGGGCGTTCGGCGCGCGTGGGCTCGAACGGCGGCGCGTGGGTTTCCAGCTGGCGCCGGCCGATCTGCTCGGCGAGGCTGCCGCGGTGGTCGGCCAGCACGATGCGCGCGCTGGCCAGCATCACCATGCGGTCTTCGCCGGAGAGCTGCTGCGCCGGGCGCACGAAGATGCCGCCGGGTCGATCGAGCAGGCTGGCCTCGCTGCCGGAAGCGATCAGGCCCAGGATCTGGTCCTGCAGCTGCTGGCGGTAGCCGGCGCGGTCCTCGTTCCAGATCACCAGGTCCACCGCCAGGCCCTTCTGCCGCCAGTACGCATGCGCCTGCACCAGCTGGCGCACCAGTTCGATGCGCGCCTCGCTGGCGATCTGCAGCAGCACGATCGGCAAGTCGCCGGAGATCGACTGCCCCCACAGCCCGCTCTGCCCGCGGCGGTTGCCGCGCAGCACCGCCGGCTCGGCGCGCAGGCTGGCGTTGGGGTACAGCAGCGCGGTGGCCATGTGCTCGTACAGCTGCGCATCGGCCAGGCCGGCATTGAGCTGGCGCAGCAGCACCTGGCTGTGTGTCCAGGCGAGGTCGAACACGCGGTCGGCGAGGTGGCGGTCGCGGTACTTGCCGATCAGTTGCAGGCAACCTTCGCGGCGGTCGGCGATGCCGGTGACGTAGTCGATGGTGGCGGTCTGTTCGGGCTGCAGGGTGATGCGGCAGCGGATCGCCACGATCGGGTCGAGCACCGAGCCGGCGCTGCCGGACAACCGCGCCTGCTCGAGGTCGAGCATCTGCGGGTCGGCCACGCTGCGGCCGCGGCCGATGAAGCGGGCACGATCGGTCTCGAACGAGATCTCGTCGATGTCGGCGTCGTGCACGGCGAGCAGGTGGAACATCCACGGCGGGTGTTCGTCGGCGGCGCGCGGCCGCCGCGTGCACACGATCGCCTGCAGCGCGGGTACCAGCTCGGTTTGCACGAACAGCTTGCTGAAGGCCGGGTGCAGCGCATCGGCCAGCGGCGGCGCCAGCACCACCTCGGCGTAGCTGGTCAGCTCGATCGTGCGCGCGCTGCGGCCGCGGTTGGTCAGGTGGGTGCGGCGCAGCTCGATGTCGTCCTCGGGAGAAACGACGATCTCGGTGTGCGCGTCGAACTCGCGCTCGCGCACGCGGAACTCGGCGCGCGCCTCGGAGAAGATCGCCTCGTACAGCTCGGTCTTCTGCCGCGTGGGCTGGTAGGCGGTGGACCAGTACGCGCCGCTGGCCACGTCGCGCAGGTAGCAGAACATGCCCCAGTGGTCGCGCGTGATGTCCTCGCGCCAGCGCGTCAGCGCCAGTTCGCCGCGCCGGCTGCTGCCGCCGCCGGCGCTGGAGAGCATCACGTGGTAACGGCCGTTGGAGAGCAGCTGCACCGCCGGGCGCGGCCGATTGGGGTCGCCGAACACGCGCAGCCGCGCCTCGCTGCTCGGTTCGGCCGCGTTGCCGTCGGGGAAGCCGGAAGCGTGCAGGTACTCGGCCGCGGTGCGCGGGATGCGCTCCTGCAGCAGCAGGCTGGTGGCGCGGAACTGCGGGTCGGCGGCGAAGCGCCGCTGCATCGGCCGGTCCAGCAGGGCGAAGGCCAGCGCCAGCAGGCTCATGCCCTGATGGTGGGCCATGAACGAACGTACCAGCGCCGAGCTCTGCCCCACCGGCAGCCGCGCCGGGGTGTAGTCGACCGCCTCGTACATGCCGTAGCGGGCCTGCACGCCCTCGCTGGCCAGCCGCTGCAGGTTCCGGGTAGCCGCCGCCGGCGCGATCATCAGCGCCAGCGCGCTGGCGTAGGGCGCGATCACCACGTCGTCGCCGAGGCCGCGCTTCAGGCCCAGGCCGGGCACGCCGAAGGCGCGGTACTGGTAGGTGAAGTGCGCGTCGAGGATGTTGTAGCCCGATTCGGACACGCCCCACGGCACATTGTTCTGGTTGCCGTATTCGATCTGCCGCGCCACCGCGGCGCGGCAGGTCTGGTCCAGCAAGGTGTCCTCGTAGCCGGGCATCACCAGGTTCGGCATCAGGTACTCGAACATCGAGCCGGTCCACGACAGCAGCGCCGGCTCGCCGCCCACCGTGGTGAGCAGGCGGCCCAGCGCGAACCAGTTGTCCTGCGGCAGCTGGCCCTGGGCGATGCCGACGAAACTGGCCAGCCGCGCCTCCGAGGCGAGCAGGTCGTAATAGCCGGCGTCGAGCCGGCGCGCGTCGACGTTGTAGCCGATCGAGAGCAGGTCGCGCGCGCTGTCGTAGAGGAAGCGGTAATCCATCCGCGCCAGTTCGTCCGCCTGCTGCGCCAGCTGCTCGATCAGCGCGATGCGTTCGCGGGCGCGCTCGCGCACCGCCTCGGCCCCGGCCTCGCCCGGCCAGCGCAGCGGCTCGATGTGGCTGAGCGCGTCGAGGCTGGGGATGCCGCTGAAGCCGGCCTCGTCGTCCTCGGGCGGGTCGAGTGCGAACGCGGCGGTTTCCTCGCACAGTGCGTCGAGCTGGGCGCACAGCGCGTCGAGCCAGAACGCGGCCTCGCTCTCCGCCGCGGGCGCCAGCGTGCTTGCCAGCGCCTGCGCCTGTTCGCGCTGGCGACGCAGCAAGGCCAGGGCCGCGCCGAGGGTGGTGGCCGGATGGTCCAGCGCTTCCTGCAGCTCGACCTGCATGCGGCGCATCGGCCGGTCGTCACCGTCGCTGGCGTCGTGCAGCAGTTGCAAGGTATCGAGCAGGCCGAGCAGCACGGCCGGACGGAACACCGGCGCGTGGATCAGTTCGAGCAGGCCCGGGCGCAGGGTCAGCAGGTGGCCGGCGAGGTTGCCGCTGTCCACCGCCGAGATGTACAGCGGCGCCAGCGGCTGCAGGGTGCGGGTGTCGTACCAGTTGTAGAAGTGGCCGCGGTAGCGCGGCAGCTGCTGCAGGGTGGCCAGCGTGTCGCGGCTGCGCTGGAGCAGCCGACCCGCGGCAAGGAAGCCGAAATCCCACGCGGCCAGGTTGGCCAGCAGGGCCAGGCCGATGTTGGTCGGCGAGGTGCGCGAGGCGATCACCGGGCCGGGCTGGAGCTGCAGGTTGTCCGGCGGCAGCCAGTGCTCGGTGGCGTTGACGTGGCTGTCGAAGAACGCCCAGGTCTGCCGCGCCAGCGTGCGCAGGAAGCGCGTCTGCGCCGCGTTCGGCACGAAGGTGTCGGGCCGGCGCGGCTGGCTGACCCACCAGGCGATCGCCGGCGACAGCAGCCACAACGCCAGCAGCGGCCACGCCAGCCACAGCACCATCGGCCGCTGCAGCGCCAGCGCCACGGCCAACCCGACGGCCAGCGCCGGTCCGATCCACATCTGCCGCCACACCGCGCCGGGCGCGTTGCTGCTGCGCCGGGCCACCTCGCTGGAGGTGCGCCACTGCAACAGGTGGCGGTGACTGACCGTGATCCGCCACAGCGTGCGCACGATCGCGTCGAGGTGGTAGAACGCCTCGTGCGGCAGCCAGGCCAGGCCCAGCGCCATCCGCTCCAGGTGCTGCACGCCGTCGGCGAAGCCGGCGCGCAGGTGCTGGTCCAGCTGCACGTCCTTGGGCTTCTGCACCAGCTCCAGCAGCGCCGACAGCAGCGGCGGCACCAGCACCATCGCCAGCACCGCGAGCGTCCACGACAGCACCGGCGAGAGCAGCAGCCAGCCGCACGCCAGCAGGCCGAGCACCGCCGGCGGCACCAGGCTGCGGCGCAGGTTGTCGAGGATCTTCCAGCGCGACAACGCGGTCAGCGCGTTGCGGCGCCAGCCGTCCTTCGCGGTCGGCGCCCACGGCAACAGCCACGGCAGCAGCTGCCAGTCGCCGCGAATCCAGCGATGCCGTCGGCGCACGTCGGCACCGTAGCGGGCCGGGTATTCCTCGAACAGCTGCACGTCGCTGAGCAGGCCCGAGCGTGCGTGGCAACCCTCGACCAGGTCGTGGCTGAGGATGCGGTTTTCCGGAAAGCGGCCATCCAGCGTGCGCTCGAACGCGTCGATCGCGTAAATGCCCTTGCCGATGAACGAGCCCTCGCCGAACACGTCCTGATAGACGTCCGAAACCATCTGCGTGTACGGGTCGATGCCGGCATCGCTGCCGTACAGCTGCGCGTAGCGCGAGCGCGCGGTGCTGGGCAGGCTGATCCCCACGCGCGGCTGCAGGATCGCGTAGCCGCTGACCACGCGGCGGCGCACCGGGTCGTACACGGCGCGGTTGAGCGGATGGTCGATGCTGCCGACGAAGGCCTGCGCGGCGTCGCGCGGCAGCTCGGTGTCGGCGTCCAGGGTGATCACGTACTGCACCGGGCCGAGCGCGTCGATGTCGCCGACGATGCGCAGGAAGCGGCCGTGGCCGTTGCCGCGCAGCAGCGCGTTGAGGTCGGCCAGCTTGCCGCGCTTGCGCTCGTGGCCCATCCAGCACTGTTCGCCGGCGTTCCAGCGGCGCGGACGGTGAAACAGGAAAAAGCGATCCGACTCGACGCTGGCGTAGCGCTCGTTGAGCCCCTCGATGCGCCGCTGCGCGAGCCGCAGCAGGACCTCGTCGCCAGGCAGGGTTTCGCGGTCGGCGTCGGCGAAGTCGGTGAGCAGGGCGAAATGCAGGTTCTCGTCGCGGTTGCCGAGGAAGCGCACCTCCAGCGCCTCGACCAGCTCCTCCACGTCGCCGACGCTGGCCAGGATGCACGGCACCGCCACCAGGGTGCGCGCGCTGGCCGGGATGCCGTGGACGTAGTTCATGCGCGGCAGCGGCTGCGGCGCGATCGCCAGCGTGGCCATCCAGTTGAGCAGGCTGGAACCGAGCTGGCTGGCCAGCAGCAGCGCCATCACGCCGATCGCCAGCAGCCAGCCGGCCGCCAGCTCGTCTTCGGCCGCGGCCACGATCAGCGGCTCGGCGAAAGCCGCGCTCAGTACCACCAGCAGGCCGAGGTAGATCGACACCGGCGCGCGGTCGAAGTGGCGGCGCAGCCACTCGCCGAAGTGCGGGCGCACGCCCAGTTGCCGCTCCAGTTGCGGCCGGCCGCGGTCGATCAGATACCAGCCGACATGCCGCGGCAGCGCCGGCGCCGGCTCGGTCGGCGGCGCGACGCGGCACAGTTCCACCGTGGCGGCGGCCACGCGCACCTCGTCCAGCCGATGCTGGCGCGCCAGCCGCTCCACCACGTGGCGGTAGCGGTCGCGGGTGGCGAAGTTCATCTCCGCGTAGACGCCGGCCGGGTCCTCGCGCAGCTGCTGCTCGACCAGGCTCACGCGCTCGACGAAATCGCGCCAGTCGACCGCCGACAGCAGGCGCAGGCTGCCGATGCTGTTGCTCACGCTCACTTGTGCCGCGGCCTGCTGCTGCGCCTCGCGCTGCACCAGGTGCTCGATGCTCTGGCCGGATTCGGACAGGCGCTGCTCGATCCAGCTCAGCGGCAGCGCCAGCGCAGGGCTCTGGCCCTGCAACCGGCGCGCCATCTCGGCCACGAACGGGCCGTTCATCGGCGGGTCGGAGCGCGCCATGTCGGCGACCACCAGCACCACCGAGTTGGGTGCGCGCTCGGCGGTGGCGGTCATCGCGTCGGCCCAGCGCGCGGCCTGGCCGCGGTGGCGCCAGTCGGCCATCACCCGCGCGGCCACGCGGCGCAGGTTCTCGATCAGCGCCAGCCGCAGCATGATCGGGATCGCCCACAGCTCGCCCAGTCGCAACGGAGTCACTTCCTGGTAGGCGTGGATGAAACGGTGCAGGCCGGCAGTGTCGATGCGGCCGTCGCCGTGCGCGATGATCTCCAGCGCGATGTCATAGACCCGCGGCAGGCCGGCCGAGGCGCCGTTGTCCAGCCGCGGCAATTCGCGGCTGTAGCCCTTGGGCAGGTGCCGGCGGGCGATGCGGATCTGCTCCTCGATCAGGTAGAAGTTGTCCAGCAGCCATTCGGCCGCCGGCGTGATCCGGCGCTTGCGCCGGGTCGCCTGGGTCAGCCGCTCGCAGCTGTGGGTGATGACCGCCTCGTTGTCGGCCAGCCGGCCGAGCAGCAGATCCATGCTGGAGCGTTCGCGCAGGCGGTGCTGGCCAGCCAGCTCGCGGCCGTGCTGTTCCATCTGCTCGGCATTGAACAGCTCCGCGCGCAGCGCCGGCTCCTGCTCCGGTCGCGTGCGGGCGGCCACGCGGCGGCGGCGGAACGCCTGCAGCCGGCGCAGCTTGAGCCGATCCAGGACGCTGCCGATGTTCAAGCGCAAAGCTCCTTGCCAGGGCAAAACGAAAAAGCGGAGACGGTGCTTCCGCGCGGCACGGTGGTCGCGGCAGGCAACGGAGCCGGGCGCCGCCGGCACAGCCAGCGGCTGTGCCGTGACGGTACTCGCCTCCATGTGAAGGGTATGCGCGCTACGATCGTCCGTCCCGCCGCCGGAGACCCGCCATGACCGTGCAGATCCGCACCGCCCGCCCCGCCGATGTCGCCGACCTGGCGGCCTGGAACGTGGCGATGGCGTGGGAGACCGAGCGCAAGCGGCTCGATCCCGAACGCCTGCGCCGTGGCGTCAGCGCGGTGTTCGAGCAACCTGGGCGCGGCTTCTACCTGGTTGCCGAGGTCGACGGCACGGCGGTGGGCGGCCTGCTGGTGACCTACGAGTGGAGCGACTGGCGCTGCGGCGATTTCTGGTGGATCCAGAGCGTGTACGTGGTGCCCGCCGCGCGCCGCGGCGGCGTGTTCCGCGCGCTGCATGCGGCCGTCGCCGAACGCGCCGCGGCCGCCGGCGCGGTGGGCCTGCGCCTGTACGTGGAGACGGAGAACGCGCGCGCCCAGGCCACCTACGAAGGCCTCGGCATGCAGCGCTGCCACTACTTCATGTACGAGGCGATGCTGTAGGGCGGGTAAGGCCCGCCATGGTCGCAGGGCAGAACGGCCGGTCGACGGGCGTTGCCCGCCCTACAGCGCCATGGAGGAGCGCACCCTGTGTGAGATTTCGTCATGCCAACCAAGAGCATCGCGTGCGTGCAAGCCGGCCCTACAGCGGCTGGGCCAGCAGCTTCTCGAATGCGTCCGCCGGCAGCGCCGCGGCAAACAGGAAGCCCTGCAGTTCGGCGCATCCGGCCTGGCGCAGGAACACCGCTTGCGCATCGGTCTCCACCCCTTCGGCAACCACCAGCTTGTCCAGTCGCTGGGCCATGGCGATGATCGCGCTGGTGATGGTGGCGGTGTCGGCGTCGCCGATCACGTCGCGCACGAACACGCGGTCGATCTTCAGCGTGTCGATCGGGAAGTGCTTGAGGTAGGACAGGCTGCAATAGCCGGTGCCGAAGTCGTCCAGCGACAGGCGCACGCCACGCTGGCGGATGCGCTGCAGCACACTGCCGGTGACGTCGCCGCCGGACATCATCATGCGCTCGGTCAGTTCCAGTTCGAGCAGGCCGGGGTCCAGTCCGCTGGCGGCCAGCGCGTCGTCCAGCCAGTCGGGAAAATCGACGTGCTGGAACTGCACCGGCGAGACGTTGACCGAGACCGGGATGCGGTGGCCCTGCTGCTGCCACGCGCGCGCCTGCCGGCACGCCTGGCGCAGCACCCAGGTGCCGATCGGCAGGATCAGGCCGGTGTCCTCGGCGACCGGAATGAACTGGTCGGGCTTGTACAGCTCGCGTCCGCGCACGTGCCAGCGCAGCAGGGCCTCGGCACCCACGATCTGCCCGCTGGAGGCCGCGATGCGCGGCTGGTAGTGCAGACTCAGCTGGCCGCGCGGCAAGGCCTGGCGCAGCGCCGACTCGATGCTGCGGCGGGCGCGCGCGCGCTCGTCCATCGAGGCGGTGAAGAAGCGGCAGCCGTGCACGCCCTGGCTGCGCAGCGCGACCAGCGCGGTCTCGGCGTGCTGCAGCAGGGTTTCCGGATCCAGCGCATCGTCGGGATAGACGCTGATGCCGATGCCCAGATGCAGCCCCAGCGCATGCAGGCCGTCCACCCGGGTCTGCTCGCCCTGGTCGATCAGGGCGCGGGCAAGGCTGGCCGCCTCGCTGGTGCTGTCGAGCGCGGAGAGCACCACCACGAACTCGTCGCCGCCGTAGCGAACCAGTTGTGCCTCGGCGGGCAGGCTGCGTTGCAGCTGCGCCACGAACGCGCGCAGCACGCTGTCGCCGGTGGCCTGGCCGTGCTGGTCGTTGATCTGCTTGAACTGGTGGATGTCGATGTACAGCAGCGCCACGCGCTGCTGCCGGCGCCGCGCGTTGGCCAGCGCCTGGGTCAGGTGATCCTGCAACTGGCTGCGGTTGGGCAGGCCGGTGAGCGTGTCGTGCTGGGTCAGGTGCACCAGCTTGAGCGCGAAGGCGCGCGTTTCGCTGACGTCATGGAATACCAGCACGCCGCCGACCACGTTGCCGGCGTGGTCGTGGATCGGCGCGGAGGAATCCTCCACCGGCGTGTCGAAGCCGTGCCGATGGCGCAACAGGGTGCGGCCGGCCAGGTCGGCGATGGTGTTGTTGTCGATCGCGGTGCGCAGCGGGTTGGCCACCGGCCGGCCGTCGACGGCGTCGAACAGCTGGAACACCGCTTCCACCGGCAAGCCCTGCGCCTCGGCGCTGCGCCAGCCGGTCATTGCCTCGGCGATCGGGTTGAGCGAGCGGATGCGCGACTGCGGGTCGGTGATGATGACCGCGTCGCCGATCGAGCGCAGGGTCACCTCGGCCAGCTCGCGCTCGCGCTGCAGCGCATCCTCGAATGCCTTGCGCTGGCTGATGTCCTGCGCCTGCGACACGAAGTACAGCGGCGCGCCCTCCTCGTCGCGCACCAGCGACACGGCCAGTTGCAGGTGCACCACGTGGCCGTCCTTGTGCAGGTTGCGTTTTTCCAGCTGGTAGTTTTCGCGCTGGCCGGAGAGCAGCTGCAGCATCTGTTCGGCATCGGCGGCCATGTCGTCCGGGTGGGTGACGTCGGCCACGCCGAGCCCGAGCAGTTCCTCCTCGGTGTAACCGAGCATGTGGCATACCGCGGCGTTGACGCGCAGGAAACGCCCGCCCGGGCCGGTCAGCGCCATGCCGATCGCGGCATGCTGGAAGGCGCTGAAGAAGCGCCGCTCGCTTTCGTGCAGGCGCAGCTCCAGTTCGTGCCGCTCGGTGATGTCGACCAGGGCGGTAAACACGCCGCGCACGCGGCCGTCTTCATCGAAATCGGGCGCGAAGTTGCCGTGCG
>ERZ778029.2006-NODE-2006-length-14810-cov-3.886344_pt1 | contig 14810 bp, 8 predicted proteins | sample MGYA00375759_ERZ778029 | MGnify/ENA primary metagenome ERZ778029 (study PRJEB29350, sample SAMN05389819) | bioreactor metagenome | isolation source: Ammonium sulfate bioreactor | place: South Africa: University of Cape Town | collected 2014-04-04 ...
CATGACAGACAATACATCGTTTGTGACGACAGTTTTAAACACATCACAGCCAATTGATAAACAAAAACATCATCATGATGATGATGATTTAATATTTGGTGCCATCGATGATGAAAATTCATCGAAAGATACATCGACTGATGAAGGTATTCATTTACCAACGAATATTCAACGAGCTGTTAAACGTGAGCGTGCCAATTCATCGATTAGTACGCTCGATGATGAATGGGATAGTATATTGCCGATAACTGATGGCGATGGACCGATTCATTGTCTTCAACCGATAACAGAGAAAAATAATAGTGAACAAAATATTGGCATGGACAATTTTCGACCGAAACATCGTTTACGTCGTCGATCGAAAATTCATTCATTGGGTCGTTGGAGAGATGCAATTAAGAAAGCCGTTCTTTTAAAAGATCCTTGGTAATTTTCTTTTTTTGTATTTCAAAAATTGAGAATTTTCTTTTTTTTCAAGGCATGATTTTTCAATAAATGAATATCCAGAAGAAATCGTTACGCGTCACGAATTCGATCCAATCAAACGAACGTGGCATACGAATCAAATAACAATAAAAATCGAGTCCAAAGCAATAGCACATGGAAGTAGTCGTGAATGTTTTCGATTGTAAGTCAAAGAGAAATGTACGACAAATAAAAAGCCAAAATCTATATTTTTTGTAATAGAAAAAAACTTTCACTTTTTGCAACACATCAAGATTGGGATCATTCGAGTAATTATATTGCTAAGAGATACATCGAAGATGTACCGAAAGAACGTTATTTCGATGATGTTATGATGCAAATGACAACGAAATTATGGGCGTCACATTATAATCAACATAATCCACCGAAAAAAGTAGTTATTTCAATTAAAACGAAATTTCGACAATCTCGAGTGTTTGTTTGTTTGTCTAGGTTGATATTGTTCAAATGAGTGTCTTAGAATTTAAAGAACGTACTGGCCAACCGTATTATCATTTGGAACGATTTATTGTAAGAAGAAAAACAAACGAATGACACAATATTTACTTTTGTTTCAGGAAGGAAATTATATTAAATACAATTCCAATAGTGGTTTCGTTTGTGATGACGCATTACGACACACACCTCAGGTAATTAATCAAAAGCAAACTTGATTTCTGTTCGAAAACGATTCTTTTAGGCATTTAGTCATTTTACATTCGAAGCATCTTGTCACGAACAGATTGTTGTCGATATTCAAGGTGTCGGCGATTTATATACAGATCCGCAAATTCATACAAATCTCGGCTTTGAATATGGCGGTATGAAAATCTATTCTCAAGGCTATCACCAACTATTGTTCGTTCGTTTGTTTGTTTGTTTGTTTGTTCAGAAGGTAATTTAGGTATTCGTGGTATGGCTTTATTTTTTTCTACGCATGAATGCAATGCAATTTGTACACATCTTAATTTAACTCCATTCGATCTCTCAGCTGACGAACGTGAACGTCTATCTCAACAACATGCATTAAGTCCAGCAATTATTTCCAATAATCTAGCTCAAACAGCATGTCGTGGTTCGGAAGAGCCACTCAATGGCATGTCGAAATATGGTTCATTGATTCGTCATTTTCGTTCTCACGCTTCGATATCCGAAGATGATTCCGATGGTTATGTTTCTGAAGCATCATCATTAACAAACGCATCGGCTGTATTCGAACCTGGTACATCGATTCCTAAACAAGGACAATTCATGACAACATTCAGTGAAGATAATATTCCATTATCAACATCAATACCCAAAGGAAAAATGCCGCTTTTAATGAATTCGGGTAGTCTATCGAATCCATCACCGGTAAGATCTCGTTTTTGTTTGGTCTGCACGGGTTTGATTGTTTTTTTTTGTTTGCTGCAGATGTTTTCATCACTTTCACATTCTGTAAGTTGCACAAAAAGAAAATACGTAATTGAACGTCTGTTTTTTTTCTCGTTTGAAAAGGAATTCAGTTTCAATATCGAAGATGTTTTCAATGGTCAATTATCTGAAAATTTCGAAAACATGCATCGTGGTTCGTCAGTTGTGTTAGAAAAAGCTCAACTAGAAAAACTAGTAGCTATGTCAGCATTTTATGATAAATATGAAAGTATTCTCGGACAAGTAAATATACGTAAATATACGAAATTTTCGATTGATATCGAATTTATTTAGATTCATCTTGAAATGTGCAAATATTATCAAGTTGGACGATTTAGTGAATTAGGCTCGGAAGAATTCGACGAAGGCTCAGCGTTCTATCATTTAGAATTAGCAGCTGAATTGGCTGTTAGAGAAGCCATATTTGCATCGGCAAAGATTTATTTAGATCTTCCACGAGATCTTCTACCCAACTTTCGACCAACAGTAATAAAAAAAATATTTGTTCATTTGTTATTACGAAAAAAAAAACATTTCAATTAGAATCAAGCCGATCAAATTCAAAAAGGTTGTCAACTATTGATTCGTGCTAGTGAGCTTCATGAAACAGAAGCCAATCTTCATCTTGCACAAATCTATGACAATGGCGTTGACGGATCAATGTTCGTTATTGACAAATTTCGAATAAAAATTGTTGATTTTTCTCTTTTTTTGCATGTCTAGAGAAAAAGATTGGAGTGAAGCAGCGAAATATTATGAAAAATATATTCAAATTCGTGAAAATGAATTGAATCACATCGAAGAAGATAGTGGTACAGGCGAAGAAAAACCAAATAATTCTCAAAACAATGGCGTATCTTTTCATGATCAATATGAGATTATTGCACGATTAGCAACATTATATAAAACAGGTGGATTTAATTTAAATTGTAATTACCAGAAAGCGGGTAGGTTTCTCTTAGGCAAATGTTTTTTGTTTCTTAGAGAAAGAAGTTAATTTTTTTCAGGTGATTTGTTTAACAAAGCCGCTGAAATGGCGACAGCAGCTATGAAAGGACGATTGGCGACGAAATATTATATGGCAGCTGAAGAAGCCTATGGATTAGAACCGGAAGAATAGTTTAAAAAAAAACGAATAGATTTGTTCTTTTCTAAGTATTTACTAAACCGAGTGAAGACCTAATTATTTGTTAAACATAATCAATCTAACCCATTTAACTTTCATGTAATCATTTTTTTTTTGTTATTAACTGATATTTTTTTTCTGCATCCATGTGAGCTGCTGATTCCTTATCGTTTCTTTTTCTTGTTAGTTTAGTTTCATCTAAGGTTTATTATTATAGACTGTCATTTTTTCACACTGTAAATAAGCCGTTCAGTGTTGGTACGCATGTACATTTTGCTCAACTCATATTCCGTTAGCTTTGATGTGTCAAAAAAAAAATAACAACATAACATAATATAAAATTCTGAATCTGAAATTATCTTTTTACCATCTAAAGGTTATGTTTGTAAATCAAGGCTTCTTCTGCGTATGAACTAAGTCGATCAATACATCGTTATATACTTTGTCAAGAACATTTTCAAGATCAATGAACAATGTGCTGAAAACCTAATTATCATACTATAGAATATCTTTATATGTTCTGCATTTGACTGTTTGTAATATTTATTATCTTTCTGTTAAATCAATTGACTGATAAATTGAACTCATATTACAGATTGAGAATATCAATGAGTCCAATTAGATACATACATCTATCAGTAAAAACAAATATGCATATCACAAGAGAATCATTTGTTTTTCTTTTGTGTTCTTGCAAGAAGTAAATATAAATGAAAAACTCATTTCGATAATTATGACAGAGAATTATTCGATTGGACAAAAAGATAAGATTTCTCTCTTTGTTGTGTAATTCATCATATACACATATTCAGTCATCGAGTATTCTAAAAACACAAACAATAATATACGTATGTGTATACAAAAGAACTTTCTTTCTTCTGATTGATAGCTCTGAGATGAGAGAAAAACGAGATAAAGAGGAAACAATTCGGTTAAAGAGTTTGCTTGATAATTGCTCGGATAACACGTATGTAGATTAGCTTAACATCAGCGATATCTTGGTCAATACGTTAAATGTTGATATGTAGGCGAATAAAGTGCATTTGGTATACTACTTCTGTCGTTGTTGTTGTTGTTGTTGTTGTTGTAGTTAATGCTTTTGGAAAAGAACAGACTTTTGCTCTCTTATCGTGTCTTCTTTTTCTTCGCACTTTTTTTTTCTGCTTTGGATATTAACGATTGATAGCAATAATTTGACTGGAACAGAAAGTTCGTTACTACGCATCTTTTGTCGATCAAAACAATGTTTTTTTGTTTTGTGTAAGCTTAATCAAGAGAAATAAATGCCTATTGAATGTTATTTGCTTACAAAAGAAGTAGAAGAAGAAGACGACAAAAAATGAATGTCATCATGTCACCTTGCATATCACCGAATTGTTCTAATCGTAGTCTTCGACTTTTCTACGTCTTTTCTTTTTTTCTTTCTCGTACGCATCACAATTTCTATCATCTTTATCCTACTGTAAAACAAACACATTTGTGCAGTTAGCTAGCAAAAGCGTATAACGATTCATTAGGTTATTGCGAACATTGTATACGAGCCCTGTTGGTATCTTCTGACATGAGATGAATGGTATGTAGAAGTAAAGAGAGAGAAAAAAACTAGAAATCACGTCATAGATTGACAACATATCGTTGGTCTGCTGTTTCCATAGCTGTTGTTATTGTCGCCTACTCCACCTCTTCTATGGCCCGAATAATGTGATGTGGAATAAGACAGATGAATCGTCATCAGCATAAGTTAGGATGGAAGAACGTCATTGTTTATCTGAGTATTAACATATAGGACGCAAAACGCAAAAGATATCGAAGTAGAACAGGAAAGACGAGAAGAAGAAAACGCACGGGAAAAATAAGGTTTTTTTATGCATATGTATAGATGGATGGATGGATGGATGGATCGATGGAAAATGATAACGACGAATAACAGCCGTATTGTCAAGGCTAACCAAGAAAATCCATACCCGTTTGCTGACGCGCTTTTTTTCTCTATCGTCTTAGTTTTTTTTCTCTTGTCGATCTCGCGCATCACATATGCACAAGTAACAACAATAGTAGATAACTATATTTCTCGTCTTTCTACTTATATAAAGGACGCTTGATCGTAGGATATTATTCAATGTGTAAATCAATAATTGAGTCGAGTTCGTAACAATCTTTACGGGTTACTAGAAAGCGCTAGTTTTGTACATTCATTATCAAATCTAAATTTATTTTGTTATTATAAAATTTCAGATCTTTTTTTTTTTACTTTCTTTCTACTAAACCTATTTGAACAATGCCACAGTGGGGAGGCGGTGGTGAAAAATGTCCACGATGTCAAAAAACAGTCTATCCAGCTGAAAAACTTGCTGCTTGCAGTGCTTCATGGCACAAAGCTTGCTTCAAATGCAAAACATGTAAGTTCAAATCTTAGTGTTAAATCTATTTTCATTGATTTCAAATATAGGCAATACCATTTTAACATTGGCTTCATACAAAGATTTTCAACAAGATGTCTACTGCAAAAGTATGTTTTTAACATTTGAATTCCAATCGATGTTTTATATTTTATTTGAATAGGCTGCTATCAAGATAAACTTCATCCTCATGAACGTAATCGTAAACAATTAGAAGGCAAATTCAGCAAACAACCAGGTGCTGCTGCTGCTGCAGCTGCAGCCGAACCAGCAGCTGAAGCAGCCGCTGACGAAGAATAAATATCAAAAATATCTGCATACACATAAAAATCAAATTAAATTTCATTCGTAGAATAAATATACACGCAGTTTAGTTACTTTACTTCATAACAACAACAGGATATATATATTTACGTATATTATTTAATAAATCAATTCTTTTTCTCTCATATGAACGCACAAACAAGTCAAAAGACACACGCATACAGATTTATATTATTGTAATTTTTACATTTAATCACAAAATTTTTTCTTTTCTTTTTCTATTATCATCTCTGATCAGGAATAGTTTTTCCTACTGACAATATGCGCGAATGCATGTCTATCTACTAACCCTTCTTACTTATGTAAACCCGATTTTTCGTCATTTATCAAACTATTCGAATTCGTTTCACTCAATTGAAAAGAAACCACGTAAAAGAGATGTCGATCGAATTCAGGCGGTCTCAATTAAGTTGATAGCGTTAATAAAAGAAAATTATGCGATATTGTCAACAATATTCGACACTTACATCAGATAAGATAAAATAATTCTCTCATTTATCATCATTTCGAAAGTAAAATTAAACTATTGGGATCAGTTTAGACAAGATAAACAGTTGCTTTTAGTAAAACAAATTGGCATTTAATCTAATCTGATCTCAATCAAAATCAAATATTGCTGAATCATCATGCATCAACAAAATGTTGTTTTTTTTTTCTTCTTTCTTTACTCGTTGTGAATTCGTAATCGTGACAAAAACGAATTCATCGACATCGAGATAGGCACGGTAATTCGATCATTTCTTGATTCAAGGTAATATCATAAAACAAAATGAATAACTCAACCGTCAGAATATTCAGTCAAGCTTCTCATACACACAAAATAAAATGTTATCAGTGATATTATAAAACATTTCATAAAATTGTGCAAGATTTTCTGTCACGAAAATAATTAATCGTTTGTATACAGATTCGTGAATCACTATTTCGTATTTCGAATAGAAACTAATTAGAGCCATACATTTATCATCAAATATTGATTTGTATTTTATGAGATGAAGAGAAAAAAATCATTTCTATGTAAATATTTTGAGGGTGAGGGCATTTTCAAAGCATTCATTTCTTGGCTGATATTCATTAAAAATAATGGAAATAAAATAACAAAAACAAACAAAAAATAGATATGATAGAGAACAAAAAATTTTTTAACTATAAATCCATTCTTAATTTTTACAAATGAACAAAAATTCAAGTCGCTTAGAACACGGCTTGGCATTTATCGAGGAAATCACAGGAAAAATAGTCTAGCCTACGCCTCATATTTTTCTTTTTTTTTGTTTTTTGTTCCCGAACTTTCTGACTCAACATTGCGTAAAATAATTTTCCCTGAGATAATCTCTGTAAATGCCTTGCCGTTGAATCTGTTTGACAGAAAATTCGAAGAAAAAAAAACGTGTGAAATTAGTCTTTGAGTTCTTCAAAAACCGGCCATGTTGTTTTTGTATCACTGCCGTAATGAGAATTCCACCAATCAATATCCGCTTTAGTACTATGAGATCCAATTGCTGTCTTAAATGATTCATTCAAGGCTGCCAAATTGTCGTCTTTATCGACGACTACACTTTGATGAAGTGCTAAAAAGAGATCTTTGTATTTGTCGAGACGTTTAGTTTCGAAGTTATGCGTTCGATCGAGTACTTCCTTCATACCATTTTCATAATTCGGTCTTGAATTGGTCATATCATTAATGTATTGTTGGTATTTACTTCTCGTCGCTTCAACTTGTTTTTTATGTGTACTAACACTTAATTTTAATTTACTTTTTTGATCATCTTCAGCACCACGATCCGAATTAACAATTTGTTCGGCTGCTTCGGCTTTTTTCATTTGACGATGTGCTTCGTGATATTCCTTTTTTGCTTTATTAATTTTGTCCAAAAGTTTAATCCATGATTTTTGTGCTTGTTCAAAATCATGTTCGAATTCTTTGACTTTCTTAATATGTAAAATCGATTTGCCATAATGTTCCTTTTTAAATGCTGTCATTTTATCGACAACATTCTCTTGTAAACGTTGAGCGATATTAGAATGAGCTTTGCCAATTGCAGTTGACGCTCGAATAGAATCGCTCCATGCTTTTTTATTTGTACCAAATTCTTTCGATTGACTGATATCTTTGATACTTGCTTGAGCCCATTTATCCAATTCGTTTGCATAATTTCGTTCGATTCGTGCTCGTTCATTGAAAATCTCAATGAACAAGTCGCAAGATTCATAGCCTCCTTTGCAACGGTCAATAGCTGCTTTGTATTGATAAGGTTCACAAAAACCTTTATCGTACCATGGATTAGATAAAGCACGTTCCGGTGTTGTTTGGCCTTGCGGTAAGATACACTGCACTATAATACAAAATTTCGGCGATTAATCGCCATTGAAACAAGTAGAACTTACTCTGTTTTTAATTAATTTTATTCAAAGAATGTTATAAGACAAGTAGACGTGTAAGTAAATATCGAGATTGTCGATGTCGCAGAATACGATAACACACGATGTCTTATAGGTCAGCAATAGAACAGTTCATAGAATTGAAAAAGAAAAGGTATTGTGACGACTGGTTATTACAATGAATATGCCATAGTTTTCGAGGAATATATATACGTTTTCTATAGATTTTTTTCTTTCGTTCTTTTCTCTACACGTCATAAGTGTAAAGAACGAAAGGAAGACGCAAGGGGGAGGAGGGAGATTGTACTATAATGGATTTTGTTTGTTGATGATATTCTCTTTCGTTTTTCTCTCTCTCTCTCTTTTTCTTTCTTCTCTCATATTGCCCCTCAAAAATACATAATTCGTCAGAAAAAAATCTCTAAATCGAGAAAGAAAAAACTTGTAGTACATATGTTTACGTCCAAAATTTGATTCATGCATATCGAGTCTTCGATAATCTTCAGTTTCTCTCTTTCATATATCATGGCGTATGAATTATGATGATTCACGAAGACATTTATGACGCATAAAGACACAAACTGATTCGTCCATCAAAATATTGTATTAATGTCTTTCTTGAAATCTCTATATTCCCATAGAAAACAAACTTTATATCGTTTGATACTCTTCTTGCCCTTTTCTTTTTCTTAACATCTGGCTTGTATTTACGACGATTAATCACCTACTCTTTAAACGAAAGATGATCATAAAAATAACAAATAACAGTGATTAATCCAGCCAAGAATTTTCGTTCTACGAAGGCGTTGAAGTGTAATATAAAAATATAAATCTTTTCGCTTCTTTTTTTCCGTTTAACCTTGAATAGAATCACGATCTGTTGCTTATTTTCAATTTCACCGGTTACATAAAAAAGAAATCATACTCAGACGTTTTCATTATTGACTTCTTAGTATGCGCGATTTCGATCAGAATTTCTATTCTTAACTCTTTTTTTTCTTCGTTATTAAAATTCAGACGAAAAAAAAACTTATCACGAATCATGCCGATTTTTGTTTCTGCGTAAAAGAATTCTAAGCAGAAAAGCAAATCTTTATTGCATAGCGTCATTTGATAGTCACGACGACGAAACTATAATGATGTTTAAACGTCGATCAAATTTTTGTATGTTTTCAACAGAAAAACAAATTCTTTCACAATCATAGAGCAATCTCACTAATTTCTAGTTTTTTGTCAAGGTCTAGCCAAATGACGACATTTTCGAATGTTTTTCAGTTTGTGTACAAAACGTCATTGAATGAAAAGTAATCACACGCTACGAAAAAACACAAGATGTCATTTTCTCACAGATTCTGATATTTTTTTTTCAAAAACGAATATTTAATGGAGTCGTTTTCCGGCAGAGATAATCGTGTGATTACTTATTGATTGATTTGATGAAAGCAGGCCTGGTTTTTCTCGAAAATTCTGCTTTTGTTTAATATAATAGTAAATGAGTTTTTTTTTTCAGTCGAAAACTATTTTTAATGACTTTTTATATTTGTCTTTCGTCATTGAATTCCGATGTCGAAATAAAAAGATGCATCTGTTGTCAATCACATTACGATTTCATCTAACAAAAGAAAGATAAAAGAAGAATGTAGTGAAAAAAAAACAATTTTCGGCTTTTCTAATGTTTTAAACCGAAGCAATCGAATTGTAATAAATTACTCGCTTATCTATAAAAAAAAATCCATCAGTTTCGAATCTTGTCGAGCCTCAAGAATTAAGTTCAGTCTATAAAATGTATACGGATTGTAGTGACGGTTTTGTTTACATTATTTTTCTGTTGACTACGATTATTGATAATCTTGCAATGCCGCCAAGGTCTGTTTGCATATAAAACGGCATTCAATGAAACAATAATAAATCGCTTATGATTAAAACCTCAATGTGTCACTTTTTGCACAAATCCAGAATATTTAAAGAAATGAACGTATTTAAATTATATTCGATTCTTTGGATTGCAACTGCAGTTTCGAATTACTGGTTATCAATTGTAATTCGATCGTCTTTTTTTAACCGTATGAGATAATCATATAGTCAATTACTGAATAACCTTGATGAGATTGATGAAAAAAAGAGATCTGATTTTCGTTGAACATCACTTGCTCTTCGTACGTAATTAAATTTTCAATGACGAAACTAAGAAAAATACATCTGTTCGTAATCACATCATTGTTTTAACTGACAAAGAAGCGCAGATAAAAGAAGCAAGAATCATTATCTCGTACTATTTATTCATTTATATTTTAAAAATGAAATAGAAAAAAATAACATCAAGACAAATAAAACAACTTATGCGTACTTAATATTTTAAATAAAAACATTTGATGTTTGATTTTCATCGAATCGAAGTTTATTCATTTTAGATTTTGTTTTTCCTCGTATTCTCGACATTTTCGATACGTTATCTATTCTAATTATATGTCGAATGCTATTAAGTATTCTGTCATTTATCCATAAATGTTTATCATCATTGGTTATGTATTGAGGTAATCTATGATTTGATTGTCTCGTTAAGATATGTTTTCGAAGGCGATATAATAAATAATTAAGAATACAGATGACAAGAATAATCAAAGCACAAATACAAATGATTAGTATCGTATGAAAAAACACATTTTCTTCTTTGAGATTTCTTACGACAAATAATTTAGACATAGTTTCACAGTACAAAACGAAAAAAAAGACGATTTTCATAGCGCGTGATTTTTTTTAATGCAATACTTAAGTTTCTTTTCAAATCAATTCAGATATGCCCTGAAAGTGATCGTCTCTAATGTCAGCATCTTTTAACCTTGTCTATGTGAGCATAAGGATCAATATTTGATAAATACTTTCTCGAAATATGTCCGACATTGATTATAATGAATGTATAAGACCAACTGCTGTATCATTAGAATTTCTTTTCTATGAAAGTTCAATTTGTTGATCTTATTACCACCAATTATTATTCATCGAACCTAACTATCATCGTTTATCAAGGCAAAAGAAAGAAAATTTCCTTTCGAATTATGCATTTAAGTGTACATAAATTGTAGACTGTTCAAGGCTGAGATTTACATTTGAAATCAAAACTTGACGTTCTTTTTTTTCTCTCTAATAGTTTATATACTTTTCAAAATCAAATGATGCAACAGTTCTCATCGCTTTTGTGTTCTTGTCTATAAAGAGGATTTATTACAGATTAAACTGCGTTATTTAACTTTTCATAGTCATGTATTATACTTCTCCATCATCGATAATCACTATTCGGACACAATTCGAAAGGCAAAAAGGAGAAAAAAAAGGTGATTAAAGCTGACGTTATAATAATTAGTGAAATGCATCTGTTACACTTTTTTTTTCATTCTTTCATTTATGAAACAGAAATTGAATGACCATTATCAATAACCTAGGCGGAACATCGTCTATGAGAAGCTATTAAAAATGAATGAATGAAATGAAATCGACGGTTTTTTGTTCTCTCTCTCTCTCTCGTGTACAACGAAGAAAAAAAGAAAAGATTTTTGTACATTTTTATAAGCATGTTTCTTTTGTAGAATTTCTTAGCCTTGATTTTATTTGTTAGTAGCAGCGATCATGTATGTATAAAAAACTATATTATATAGGTGTACTTGAAGTTAGTAAACATTGATGTGTCAGTTCTTTTCTTTCTCTCTTGAAATCGTAAGACACGTCGAATACATCGAAGTAGTTTTATTTTACGGTTTCTTTTGTTAGTCTCTTGAGAGATATCAAACGTCACTAAAGACATGCAAAATGATCATCGATATGATCAGTTGCGTTTTTGTTTTTAATATCGATTGAATATTTTCAATATTTTTGCACCTTAATTTCTTCGATATAAAACGAGTAATGAAGAGAAACTAGGCGTCATTTATTAATTTATCCTATATCACGTCAATATGATCATTTTTATTGAATGTGTAAGTTGATATATGTATGCATGATAGACGTAAGAAACTATCAAGGATATTACAATAGGAAGAACAAGCAAAAAACCAATTCTCTACTACTTATAAGATATCAATGGTGACGACGAACGTTACCTCTTCTAGTATATGAAAAAAGACAACCAAAGAAAAAAATTGCATATAATATTGTCCTTCTTTTTTTTCGTCTTATTCTGTGTGTAGTATATGTATAATGTACAGAATGCATTTTGCTAATGTCAAATTGAAAAGAGAAGAAAGAGAAAGGAAAGGAAGAAAGTGAAAGAGAGAACGAGTGAGAGTTTTAAAAGAGAGAGAGAAGACAAGAGAAGAGAAGAGAGACAACACAGTCGGGAGAATACTGAGATTGTGTGAAAAATCGAAAAATTCTTCGTCACTGATCACGGACTTGAGCTATTGCGAAGTACGCATGTTTATGTTTAACAATTTCAAGAAAACCAGATCAAATATCAATCTTTATTCGATAATACTACGAAAAATGCGTAACAACTACATATAGGTATGCACTTACGTGTTCGTTTCTTTTTTTCTCTTCTTTCATCATAGTTGTACAACTATGTATATAATCAATTGAATTATTTGCTTTTATCATTAGTTTTAAGCGAGACTTTTGTCATCATAAAGACTTACGTTCTCTTCTTATTCGCGACAAATCGTACTAGCATATGGCTTTGTCCGTTTTGCACAATTTAGTTTTTCTATGTACTATAGATAGAAAATAGAGAATTCTATTTCCTTGATGTTTAGTGGCTAAATATGAGTCAATCTAAAGAGCAATAATAGTTTGACATTTTTATGTACGATCAAGTTGTTATCTACTGATGTTTTTCTTTGATTTTCACAGTGCGAAACCAATGATTCACTATGACTCAAGATATATACCAATCAAGGAAAGCAATTGCATATATCTCATATCCTCGAGAATAATTCAAGAAGTAGTTTGTAGTATCGATATGTCATGATAGGGTATCTCATACGTTTGTTCTTTTTTCTCTCTTCTCGTGCTTCTTTCAAAGGTTTCTTCTTCTTTTATTTTTCACCCATTGAATCTAATCATTCAAAAGAACAAGAAATCTCGTCAATTCATTACACTAGTTCATTAAATCAAGGTAGATACTATTTTATTGTCGATCATTATATTATTCGATGATAATGATGATGTTGATGACAATGTATGTGTATCCGTGGATTGTCTCAAACAATTATTTCAAATATTAGTTTTAATATAAAAGAAGAATGTCTATACAATCCTCATAAAAAAAGAGAACGAACGGTGATAGACACATACGTATACAGTATTGCTTACATCATCCTCAATCAATATAAACAGGATCAAATCACGTTGCTCGTTTCAGCTTAATCTGCCTTCAAGCAGAATGAGACAACAAATCTTGCTTTCAATGGACAATAAACTAATTTGTTTTTCGAGAGTATATTTTTACTATTTCTCTTCTTTCTCTCTCTCTCTCTCACATCCTTTTCATCTCGATCAATGATATACACTTATTTCTGTTTTTTTATTTATAGTTGATGATTGACATTCATCTTACTAATAGAATTCAACATTTCGATGAGCCATTATCATTATTCGGCCATCATCATTATTATCATACTTATTCTAGTCAATAGTTTGACATTTGCTCGAACTATACCATCATCATCATCGTCATTTAAAGAAAAACTCCTTTCGAAAAAAGATGAAACGAATAAATTGAAAGATCTATCCTCATCAATTCATGATCGTTTGAAACCTTCTTCTCATGAAGACATACTTACAACTAATATTGATGAAGAAGATTCTTTATCACCATCATCATCATCATCATCGGATGGAACAGCAAATGTCGTTGTTTTAACCTCACTCTCAGGTATTTACATTTGGTGGCCAATTCTATTTGGTGGCGACGATTCCTTTCATTTGTTATTATCTCAAGAAGATGTTCCACGTTTTCATGATGTAACAGGTGATGAACATGGACATATCTATTTAACAGCTCCACATGAACGTACAGTCTATCGTTTACAATATTCCGATGGTTGGTGGATATCGAATTTTTCCAATCATTCAGTTATGAACTCAATTCGTAGTGAAATGCCTTTATTTGTTACTATTCATCATATTTCATCGATGCTCTATGTTTATGGTCATTCAGATATACAAATCATTGATTTACTTCAACGACCACGTACACGTGGCTCAGCACCATTTATGAAACGTTTACGTGAATTAAGTCCAAATCTACGTATTAGTGATTTCATTATTGATCAATTAACATCCGAAGGTTATATCATAGGTGATTCATATGGTTGGTGTACAATTATACGTTGTTCATTGAATGTTAATGAATGTGATTTTCTATTTAAAATCCCATCATCATACGATAATCGACCGTATCCATGTACAGCAACAATTGATTTCTCAAGTAAAATCATGTATTTAAGTTTAGAAGAGAAAATTCTCGGCGTTCATTTAAATCAACAAACCGATTATGATCGACGTTTTACGTTAACAGACAAACGTGGACCACGTTCAACATTAGGCTATGACGATATAATCACATATAATAATACAATTCTATATACTGATGTTCTTCGACCATTATTACACATCTGTACATCAATGAATACAAATCCTTGTTTAAATATTTCTCTTAGTTTCCCATCACAACGAACTATTCTTCCACTTCGGTTGAGTGTTATTCA
>ERZ778029.2008-NODE-2008-length-14787-cov-3.818083_pt1 | contig 14787 bp, 19 predicted proteins | sample MGYA00375759_ERZ778029 | MGnify/ENA primary metagenome ERZ778029 (study PRJEB29350, sample SAMN05389819) | bioreactor metagenome | isolation source: Ammonium sulfate bioreactor | place: South Africa: University of Cape Town | collected 2014-04-04 ...
CTTCAATCGGATTTAATCTTCTTTTTAACTCTTTCCGATATCAATGACAATGCTCCTCGTTTCGATCAAATCTATTTTCATATTGAAATCAATGAAAATCAACCGAAAAATACGCCACTCACGCGTTTACACGCTCGTGACATTGACAAAGGCAAAAATGGTTCGGTTCGATATGAACTAATCGTTAAAGATCGTCCAGAATTCTCTCTCGATGCACGTACGGGTATTCTACGTATGAAACAAAGTCTCGATCGTGAACAATGCGAATTATATCGAGTTGGAATACGTGCCCATGATCTCGGCTCTCCAAATCGAAAGTATTCTTCCATAGCTCTCGTTGATATTCAAGTGAAAAACGTCAATGATCACGTGCCCTATTTTCTTCATGATGTTTATCATTTTGATATTCAAGAAAATCTTCCCATTGGAACTATTGTCGGACGATTAACAATCGGAGATCGAGATGAACAAGAACCAATCGAAAAAGTTATTAATTTATCATCACTCGAAGATTTCGATTTACCAATGATTAATTTAACGAAATCAGATCAAATATCAAGGTAGATAAAACTTTTCAATAATAATAATAAAGAGAAATGTCTGTCTTTGTCTCTAGTACAATCGAGTTTTTATTTGTTGATACTCAACAAAATGAATCTCTATCGAATTTATTTTCGATTGATTCTCAAGGATTTCTTCGTACAATAGCCATACTTGATCGTGAACTCAAATCTGATTACAATCTCTCGATATATATCTACGATTCGAAACTGAAATTGAATTCTCTTCCAACAACAATTCTCGTTCAAATACTCGATGAAAATGATAATCTACCCTACGAACCATTTCTTTCCAATCCATTCGATATTTCCGTCGAACAAATTAATAATAATCCAACGATTATCTACGAATTTCAACCGATCGATCTCGATCAAGGACCAAATGGTCAAGTTTCAATCGAATGTCTCAATTGTTCATCGACATCCTACTTTCATTTAAATACATCATCGAATGCTACAATACTAATGACAAATGTCAATCAAACAATACCAGATGGTACTCATACACTTGCATTTCTCTTACGTGATCACGGAAAGCTTGTTGCACGCGAACGTATTTATACGTTAACGTTTAATTTAACACATCGTTTAATTATATCTTCTAATGAAAACGATGAACAAGAAGGAAAAAATCTCGATTCTGAAGCTATTCTCCTGGCAACAACAACAATAATCATACCACCGATTCCATCGTCTTCATTTCTCGTTCGACAAAAGAACTTTTTTGCTCAATTATTTTTACATAATTTTCAATGGCATTTTTTAATTCTATTAATTCTTTGTTGGTTAGTACTCGTTTGTGTTGCTCTTTGGACATGTTATCGATACGATCGAATAGCACGACGTCGACAAAAAGAAAAACAACAACAACAAGAACAATTTGAAATTCAAGTTCGTCAACATGAAATCGTTCATTCGCCGGAATTAGATCTGCCCAAATCGTTGTCACTCGCCAATCAATCGGAGCCATTTTTCGAAAAAGAAATTCTCAGTCAAGACGACGATGAAATCGAAGATACAAGTTACGATGCCGATCATATCATAACCGACGCAAATTTTGTTCTCACATCCGGTTGTGCAACAAATGAGTCCAACCTTCGATATGTAAGTTCAATAATGAAAGCCGACGCCCATGAAAAAAGAAAGAAAGACCTTCAATGTTCTTTCCTTTTGTGTTCGAAGCGGTTCTTTCTTTGTTTTTCATATCGAGTTGAATAGCAGACAGAAACTCTACGTCGATATGTAAACAAAACGGAGAAGAAGAAGTCAGAATGAAACTGTCTCATGAAGGACAATGATTGAGTCAGTGAAGCTTTATATTCGTCGATGATGATTAATTGTTCGTTTGCTTGATGAAAATGATAATCATGGCTGAAATTAATGATCTTAAGCGCAAGAAAGGAAAATTATAACTATAATGTTCGGATCTTTATTTGAGAACAAAGAGCGTGGGGGAAAAGAGATGAAAATATAGGAAAGACAGACGAAGAGAAAGAAAAAACGGAAATTCCTTGACATCTTTCCTTATTCTTCTCTTCTTCTGCTTCTCTTTTTCTCTGCTTGCACTTCTGTTCCTTCATTGCTACTGGCTTTTTTCCTCATTTTTTTTTCGGAGAAAAAGATAGTTGATGTGCGTTTGATTGTCTCATTGAGTGAATAATAGTATTGATAATAACTTGAGAATCTTTTTATATGTAACTGACGAAAAATAATTAAATGTTAGAAAGAAGAAAAGAGAAGACATCATTGTCTATTAAGATATTTTTTCATTTATGATGTCTCTTCTTTTTTTAGCTTGGTAATAGTAGTGGCGTTCATTTCGGTTATTTGCCATCGAACAACAATCTTTCAGCGAACTTAAATTCGATTGCTATTCGAAATCATCATTCGCAACTTGGACTTCATACAACGAGCTTCTCTCGACTTCAGACATCTTGTTCACGTTGTCAATTATCATCGTCGATGATGAATTCACGAGAAACAATGCTGACAGATGCTGGTAGAGTACTAGTTCTTCGTTTTTTTCCTGTTCAGTGACTTAATTTGAAACTAAACGAGATCGGAGACGATATTTATCAATTCATTTTCCTCAAATGCCCATTGGCATATTGAATGAAACTTTTTTTTTAGTTTTATTTTTTGGCATGTGCGTGTTGTATTTCTCAAGAGATTAAACAGACGAAAAAAGAGAGAGAGAAAAAAAACTGACAACCGAGAAGGAATCATCATTATTCATCGGTGACTTAAAGGCTCAACGAGAGAGAGGAAAAAGAAGCTCGAGAAAAGATGATTTAACACATTGAATGTGCTTTTTTTCCTTTTTTTTAAGCAACAAACACATCGTTTCATGAAGAACATGACAATGATGAAGTTTTGAAAGAAATGAATACGAACAATCGAATGTTATACGAAAATGCCAGTACGATTTTACATAATGATTATCAATTCGAACCTATCGACCATGATTTTCCCTCGATCGACATCAGCACAATGCCATCATCAGCTAAAACAACGCCGTATCAAACAACGGATTTACATCTATTAAAACGTCCGATTCCGGTTGCAAATTATCATTCGAATTCGATTATTGAACGTTCACAAAAGAAATATCACAATTATCATTCACCACAACAACAAACTCATCAATATGTATTATCAACAAAACGAAATTCATCGATACATCCATCGGATATAGATTCAACGAGTCGTTCGTACACATTACCACGATCGATAACAACTGATCAAATCGGTTCGAATCAACAGACGACAACTACCAATCGACTTTATTATTATCCAAGTGTGCAAGACGTTCTCGATGCGTTAAATCGTCGATCATTCGACAAAGAATCTTTCGTTTGAAATTCTCGGCTAATAATTCAAGCAAACTCGTGTTTTTTTTCTGTTTCTTTTGTTTTACTTGTTTATTTGTTTGATGTTCTATATTAACCATAGAAAAACACATTCGGATCTGATCATCAACGTGATATATATGAGCTAAAATTTGATTGAATAACTATTTCAAATAAGAAACTAGTGACGCCCTTCAATTATAACGGGAGAGACAAATGAAAAACGTTTCGTTCCGATGAGATCAATCAATTGATAACAACGAAAAAAAAAATCGATAGGCAATACTCGCTTTTTTTTGTTTCACTTTTAGTACTTCGTTTTGAATGTAAAAAATAAGAAAAACAGAATCATTTGGGTGCGGATTTTCGTACTTTGACCTGACATTTAGTTAGTTCTTTTATCAACAAAAAAAAAGTGTAGACATGAAAAAAAAGAAGAATTTGTACACGTCTTTCGCACGTTCTGTCGCTTTTTTTTTGCTTTCTTTTTTCGCGATCGGGGAGAGAAGATCGTGAAGAATCATTGGATAAAAAAAGAAACTAATACTCAATCGATAGTAGTAGCATTCGTCTTACCACTCGTTGACTGTGTGAGAATAAGGTATTCGAATATTATCTATTTGTTAGGTTAGATAATCTCATCTGATTGTAAATAAAATCAAATAGCAAAAAGAAATGAAAACGAAAGACCGAATGTATCTATATCTATGTGTTTGCATTGGCATATGACTCGGCATTTTTCTTTTTGCACTATCTATTTTTCGATTGATAAAACCGTGTGTTTATTTATTGTTAGAAGATCATTTGATTTTCATACTTTGCCATTTCATCGTCTAAAAAAACAAGCAAAACTCAACTATCCTCTCTCCCTCCTTCCATTTTCTTTTTTCTTTCGGAATATTTCTATTGCATCGAGAGAAACTCCAGTGAGAACAACGTTGTGTTGTTGATATTCTGCTTCTCTGACCTTGAGACCTAACAGTACATTTCTTCTATTTTTGATCTTAGCACATGATAGACGATGTCATACGAGGATAATTGTCTAATTATTGTTGATTTTAGATCGAAAACCTAACGTAGAATGGCCACGGCAGCAGTAGCAACCGAAGATTACGAAGGCGATTGCGATTTCGACGACGATTTCGATGAAGATTATGATTCTGGGTATTTCATTCTCATGAAAATTTGATTCGAAATCAAACGTTTTACCTTTTTTCGTTTAGTTCACAACTCGAATTCGATGATACACTCGATTATTCTCATCGAAATCTTTCATTACTCGATCCTGTTGAATTCGTATCTTCAGTTAAAAATCCATCACGTATAAAAAATCTTCACTTGAATTCCAATATGTTATTAACACTTCCAACACAAATCGAACAATTTCAATCGTTAATAACTATGGAATTATCGAATAATCAGCTAGTTCAATTGCCATACGAAATATCTTTATTAATGAATTTGAAAAATTTATATTTGAAAAATAATTCACTCGATGATCTCTCTCTACCGAAAGGACTCGAACAATTGAAACAATTGGAAGTGATTAATCTTGGTGGAAATCATTTGAAACAATTTCCCTATCAGTTATTTCACATGCCGAATTTAAAAGAAATCTATTTGGGCTCAAATCAAATATCATTCTTGCCAGATTTATTTCAAACATTGAACAAGTAAATCAAAACAAAAAAAATGCAATCGAAATCCTCATGTTTATTCGTCTGTTTGGTTTTCAGAGTCGAAGTTCTCTATTTGGGTGGAAATCAAATAGGCAATGTACCTGATTCAATCGGCTATATGAGTTCATTGGTTGTCTTAAATCTAAGCTGTAATCATCTTCGAACATTACCACGTTCGATATCTCGTAGGACGAAGATTTTTTTAAAAAAAAATTTCTTTTAAATCAATTTTTGTTCAGGTTTAACTCGTTTGAAGTCGCTTTCGTTGCACAATAATCAATTTAGTGCATTACCATCAGACATTATTCGCCTTGATTTACAAGAATTAAGTCTACGAAATAATCCGCTTGTTGTTCGTTTCGTTCGCGATTTGACTTATGATGTTCCGACATTGAAAGAACTCACGGCTCGAACAATCAAACTTCATCGAGTTTCTTATGAAGATAAATCACTCCCACGGACGCTCGTCGAATATTTAAATTCGGCAAAATCGTGTTTAAATCCGAAATGCAAAGGTAAATCTATCGACAATAGAAAAAGGCACTGAGCTTTGGTTTTTCTTTTCTCTTAGGTGTTTATTTCGAAACTTGTCATAAAAATATTAAATTCGTCGATTTCTGTGGCAAATTTTATCTACCTTTACTTCAATTTCTTTGTTCGCCTGCTTGTACATCAACTCCAACCTTTCAAATGTCCTCATCCGATTCCGAAGATGAACAACCGACGAAAGACATGTCGAGTAAATTCAAAAAGGTGCTACTCGGATAAAGAAATAATTCACAATAACTAATTTACAACAAATAAATGAACGTGTCTTTTCTTTTTTTTTTCTTTTTGTTTGGTGCAATGAAAATATTCTTTTTACATATATATATCTCGTAACAAAACAAAGAAAAACTTCGAAACGAAACAGATAAACAAAGATTTTGCTTTTGTCTTAACCACCGTGTAATGTTGAAACGAATAGGATGGTATCGTTTTCTTTCAATTGATAATTGAGTCCGTCAAATAATTCCCAGTCCGTATCATTTATGAGAACTAGAATACCTGGCCGAACCGAATCACCTTGAAGAAATAATTCCGGACGTTCACGAAGAAGATTCTCACGTATCCAAACAAGTAACGTTCGAATTGTCCACGCTGTTTGACTATCAGGCAAATCAATCGAATGAACCTTCTGCTTGCCGAAGAGCAATTCAGCGCCGCCAGCAAATTCAATAGTCAAATGCATATTTCAACAAAATCAATATCTATACTGAAACAATCGAATGTTTGTTTGTTTCTTTTCATCATATATTTTGTTGAAGTCAAATTTTCGGATAGATCTTTTTCTCTTGCAAAAAAAGAACAACGAAAGAAAACATGACGACACGCATACAAGAGAAAATGATGATGAAAAAGATAAACAACAACACACAATGTGTGCAATCGAATGACGACGTTGAAATAAAAAAAGAGAGGAAATGAAATGAAATGATAATCATCATGCACGCGGATAAAGGTTAGAAGTGAAATGCTAGGAGAAACAACGAAACAAAACAAAAAAAAAGAGAGAAAACTGTTAAGCAATATGAAATAGGATTGTTTTTCAGACAATAACAATAAAGTTGTTGATGAATGAGAGAATGAGTAGAATTTGTTTTGCTGTTGAGAAGAAAAGAAAAACAAAAAGAAGAAAACGTATATGAATTTTAACAACAGCAACAAATTGCTACTGTGGTAAGAATGATGTTAGCACAAAGAAAATGAAATATGTTAGAATGAAACAAGAAATAAACAAATAAACCTCATACCCAAATATACACACGCAAAGAAGCAAGAAAAAGAAAACAGAGAGTGATGAAATGTTGTCTACTAAAAAGCTCACACAAACAAAAAGAAAGAAATGATTTTCCCCCATACAGAAAGCGAGAGGGTATAAATTAGTGTAACCTAAAAAAACAAAACAAAGAAAACCCGCGTGCAGTTAACGAATTGATCTTAGTTATTGGTATCATTTTCATCGTTTTCAGTTGCTGCTTGTTGTTGTTGTTCGGCTTGATTTGTTGTTGACGTTTTATTAGCTGAATATTGTCGTTTATTCGAATTATTACCTCTCGAATAATTCGTATTATTATTATTAAAATCATTGGATGAATTTTTCTTTGTTGTTGCTGTCGTATTTGAATTATTATTATTATGATTTGTAGCGAGATTAGTTGCTTCTTCAGCTTGTTTTGATTCATAATATTGAAAATCATCGAATATAGATGTTTTATCACGATACATATGCAATGTTTTCAACATTGTTTTGCCTTTTTCATAGGGAATTTCTTGTGTATCACGTGAATTTGTTACTGGTTTATTGTCATTATTTTCCAAACGTATATTACGAAATTGTTGATTAGGTACATCTTTAACATAGATCCATTTGACTTCGAATTTGCCTTGCCATTTATTTGACATTTGCCAAACATCAGTCTGATGTTCATAATCAACAGGTGACATCATTTCAGCCATGCCACAAAAATGTCCCGACGCATTAACAGAGAAAAATAAATAGACCGGACCTTTGCCTTCACGTTCACGAAATGCATCGTCTAAACGTTTGTTTCCATGTTCGGTTGAACACCAAATATTGTATTTTATCGAACGATGAACATCATCTTCGGAATACTAGAAAAACAAAACAAATGTTATTTTCTTTCGAAAAACAATAAGTTTTAACATACGGATTTAATTACAAAGAATCTTGCTCCTTTGGTATTTAAATTGAGATCTTTAGGATTATATTGATGTGTTCGTTTCAATGATTCGAGGAGTTCTTGGTTAGCAGCTGATAACGGCTGTTGTCCAACAGCGGGCGCTGCTGCATTACCATTACTCATATTATTCGCTGTTCGAGATGAATAATTTTGTTGATAGTTCGAATTCTGTCGTTTATTATTCGATGTTGAATTATGTTGCTGAGAATACGATTGACGATCATAATAATTCGATGATGGATTATTGTTATTATTATTATTGTAATAGGTTGATGATGTATTTGGATTATTATTGTTATTACCCGTACGAGAATTCGATGGGAAATTATTCGACCAATTCGAAAATGTACCACCGCCGCCGCCACTAGCCGATGATGAATATTGTTGGTTGTTACGTGAATTATATCCACTTGAACCATTACGTGTTTGTTGAGAATAATTGTTCGTATTATTAATATTATTCGAGCCTCGAAAATTTGCGTTCGATCGTGAATTATTAGAGTCAGTCGAGAAATGTGCTGGTGGATTATTGTTATTATTTGTATTTCGTTCGTTGGCTGTTGATTGTTGTCCTGTTTGACGAAGAGACATGTTGGAAACAGATGAAGACGGTCTGTTGTTGTTGTTATTGTTAATCGTGTCTGCTGACACAACGGAGGCATAGGATTTCGGGCCACTTGGTACTGATGATTGAGATGCTTGATTTGGACGTGATGATAATGAAAGATTCGTACTATTTGACTGATAATGTTGTTGTTGATCTTTAGATGATAAAACATTCATATTCGATGAATTATCATTTGTTCCATTGTCATAATTATGTGCATCGTCATTCGATGCATTTGTTCCTAGATCAACAGCATTCATATGTTGAGCAAGCATATCACCAACACCACCCGATGGATATTCATCGTAGACGGATGGTTTTTTGTTTGTTGCTGGTCCACCACCGATGGGTGTCATTTGTTGAGGTGCAATTGGCATTTGTTGCATCGGTAAACTATGAGGATTCCATGGCATGTCGAACGCTGATGTGCCGGTCGATGGCGGTCCGGGAAATGTCGATGGAGTGAAACCAGGATGATAGTGCGGATAACCGTGAGGAGGTGGAGGATAATCGAATGGACTTCGAGGTATTTCAAGTGGTGATGGAGTGTACATTTGAGGATGATACTGCATAGGTCCAGGGGGAGGTGGTGGAACACTGCCGGTTGTATCAGTTGAACCCCATTGATTGTGTTCGTCAAATGTTCCGAATGATTGATAGAGACTTGCTGGATAATAGGAATATAGATCAGTAGGATTCTGCATTGTTTGCATATTGATCATATCAAAATGGCCTTTTTATTTGAAAATAAAAATTAAACAGAAGATTTTAAAAATTTGTTCGCTTACTAGCTGGATAACCATATTGCATATTTGCAGATGTTGGAGTATTGGGTTGGGCAGAACTTCGTTCGTTGATCATTTGTTCTATGTTCTACGTGTTTTTCTTTCTTCTTTTAGCACAAAGAGCAAATCATGACTAAAAATTACAAAGACAGAAAATAAATATACATATGATTATGATTAATGAGTTTTTCTCCATTTTTTTTTTGTTTCTTCGAGTTTATATATTGATGAAAAAACAACAGAAACGAAAACGAAATGAAAAGCATGTGATGTATGAAGAAGTTTTTTCTCTTCGTTTGTTTTGTACATATGTATGCTGCTGATTGAATGAGAAAGAAAAGAAATTATTCGAAGAATTTATTGACAAAACTCGTTTTTCAATGCGAACAATGAAAAAATGTGTTTTTTCAAAGATTTGATAAACGATTGAGTAACTGAATCATAAAAGAAAAGAAATTCTAGTAAACAAGCAAATAAACAAAACGACGACGACGACGACGACACGAAACTCACCGTAACCAATGAGAATAAATTCAAGAGATTTCAGAAATTTGTATAATATCGGCAGTTCATCGAGTAAATTTCTTTTATTCGAATATTTATTTGTCGAAATAAGAAAAAAAACTCGTTTTTAGATTGATGATTATTTTCAAACGAGATAAAAAAAAATGTGCATAGATGTCGTCGAAGTTTTAGCCAATGAAAAATGACAATCTCCGAACGGGTTGGTTATGTGTTTTGTGTTCTTATTTTGTCACTTTTAACATAAGAAGAACGAGAACGTTATACTTGATTGAACATGGAATATCTTGAAAAATTAAAAGTCTACGGTGATCAAGTGAAAAATGTTGTCGTTAAATCGATGGTCGATACTGCTCATGGCGGACAAAAAATGCTCAAAGATGTTCTACCTGGAAATTTAGTAACACGAGAATTTGAAGTAAAGAAAAAGAAATTCTTTGTTTTTGTCATTGCTGAGGAATTTTGATATTCATTTTAAGCTTGTCAAACCATTGGGATCGGCAGGTCCGGGACTTCTTTGGAGGATTTATTGTGCAATTAAACGAACAACTAAACAAGTTCGATGAAAGAATAGAACGGAAAGTTTTTGATTTTGCATTTTTTTCTGTTTGCCTAGGAAGCTGCTGTTTTTGTTTTTGAAAAACGTTTGCTAGACAAATATCCAAAGAAAGATCGAGATTTAATTCTCGAAGCAATGAAAAAAGGTTTCGAAATCTTCTTATTTTCAATTAATTCAAATCTCGCATTTAGGTGTACAACAGTTAGCAAAAATCAAACATCCTCGTGTGTTAAGTCTTCAACATCCACTCGAAGAATCACGGTAGATTTGCGTTAAGATCAATCGTGTTCGAAAACGAAACAAAAATCTTTTTTTGTGTTCAGTGATAGTTTAGCTTTTGCAACTGAATCTTGTTTTGCAAGTCTAGCGAATTGTCTTGGTTTTTATGATAACATGACGCAACCGATTCCTAAAGAATTCGAAGATTATAAATTATTTGACGTCGAAATACGTTATGGTATTGTTCAACTTTGTGAAGGTCTCGCTTTTCTACATAATGAAGTTAAATTATTGCATCGAAATATTTCACCGGAATCAATTATTATCAATTCCAATGGTGCTTGGAAATTAGCAGGATTTGAACTATGCATACAAGGTTCTGCCGATGGAGTAATTCGTTTTGTTTTCTTTTATTTTTCGAAGTTCGTTTGTTTCTTCTAGACAACTTATCCGTTTCGTGATTACGATGGTACTGTTCCGCCTGTTATTAATCCTCGTTTGGATTACATGGCACCGGAATATGCAACAGTTAAAAGTTATGATAGTCAAGCAGATATGTTTTCTTTGGGCATGTTGATCTATTGTTTGTATAATCATGGTAAAACGTTCTATCATTGTAATGATAATTATTCGACATTTGTGAAAATGTCTGATGATTTAAAATCGTTGAATACAACGAAATTATCTGTTTTACCGATGGAAGTTCGAGAACATGTGAAAATGTTGTTGAGTGTTCGACCTGAACTACGACCTGATGCAGGACAATTTTCGAAGGTACTTTACAAAAAGAAACAATGTTCATCAAACTCATCGATCGAATTGGTGTTTTTAGGTCCCATTTTTCGAAGATGTTGGAACAAAAACTTTGGAATATCTCGATTCATTATTTCAAGTCGATAATATTCAAAGATCAATGTTCTACAAAAGTCTTCCTCAAGTTCTTGATAAATTACCAATGGTAATTCAAATCTTGTCTTGAAAATTTAGTCATAATTTGTTTTTCTTTTTCTTTTTCTAAGCGTGTGAGTTTGCAAAGAATTGCTTCAGCATTAGAATTGGAATTTATTAATCCTGAAATGGTTCCATTTGTCCTTCCGAATATGTTTCTCATTGCTGAAAAAGCGAGTAATGACGAATATCAAAAATATATTTTTCCCAAGTTAAAACAAGTTTTCAAAATTCAAAAACCACCACAAGTAAATCAATTTCGGTAGATCATTTGAATAATTTGATCGTTCTCCTTAAGGGAAGTGGCGCATCTGGTTCTGTAATGCAAGTAAATAGTTTTCTCCTGTGATGATTGATTGATCGATGATTTTTGTTTTTCGTTCGTTTTTAAGACTCTTTTAATTCTCATGCGTAATATGAAATTAATGTTAACAAAAACCCCTCCTGAAGATATCAAACAATATATTCTCCCTGTTGTTTACAACGCACTCGATGCTGAATCACCTCAAGTTCAAGTAAATCATTCAAACGAAATAATAAAAAAAACGAATAGGAAATAATGGATTGGTTTGTAGGAACTTTGCTTAGCTATAATTCCATCATTTGCTCATCTGATTGATCAACAAGCAATGAAATATTGTATTCTACCGCGTATAAAGAAAATTTGTTTTGAAACTATAACATTGAGTGTAAGTGAGTGATGAGAGTCGAGAATATTTCGCTTATGTTTACGTTTAATTAAGGTTCGAGTGAATTGTTTGATTTGTTTGGGTAAATTAGTTGAATCATTAGATAAATGGATTATTATCGATGAAGTTCTGCCACTTCTACAATCGATACCATCGCGTGAACCAGCTGTACTCATGGCTATATTAGGCATAATTAAAGTTGCAATGTCATCAACAAAAGCTGGCGGTATACCACGAGAAGTTCTTGCAACAAAAATCATACCATTTCTAATTCCGATCGCCATTGAAACAAGTTTAAATCTCAATCAATTTAATGCCTATATGGCTACAATTAAAGATATGTTACAAACAGTTGAAATCGAACAACGTAAAAAACTCGAACAACTTTCTCAACAAGCTGCGAAGTAAGACCGATAGTCAAACATTTTCTTTCTTTTTTTGTTAAATTGTTTTTTCTTTGATAATAGTTCACCGATTTTACCTCTTGGTCCAACAACAACGGATATTAAATTTGATCATAATTCGTCATCATCAATGATGGATCAATTTATGGTTGGACATGGATTTAATTCTGAAGTAGCACAAAATCGAAATATGGCATCGGTATTCGATAGTAATTCATCGAATAACAGTCCGAAAGCTCAACGTTCGGAACAGATCTCATCTTCACTAAATTCTCAACAAAATTATTCAACCGATGCACCAGTTCTAGGCAAAAAAGTAGAACATAGAAGAAAAAAACATCGAAGTTTTCTTTCTAAAATTATATTTAGACATTAACATTAGAAGAAAAAGAACGTATGATGCGTGAAAGTGAACAAAATCAACGAATGAAATCTCAAGGAGATCTTGTACCCGACCGAAAAGCGCCTCTATCATCTCTCACAAATACAAATTCAAATATACCATTAATGAATTTAACACCAACACCCGTATCAAATACTTCATCAACGTTATTAAAAGACTTAACAAGTTCTCTTTTCGATCCCAATGCACCATCGATACAAATGTCACAGCCGTTTTACGGTAGTGGCATGTCAACATCGCAAACAATGCCGTCACTTCTACGGCCCACGACACCGCAACCACCGCGACCACCGATGAATTTTTCATCATCAACGAATAAAACTGATCTAACAGCAAGTCTTTTGAATAATATTAATTCGCTCGGTAATCGACCACCGATGAATTCCTCGTCTGTACCGATGAATGCAATGAATACAAATTCATTTTTTAATGCAAATCAAACGAATAATAGTCCATTGTTTCAACCACCGCCTCCGCCTGGCTCGACAATCATCAAAGGTTCAACAAATACAATACAAACCAAATCAGCTGCATCTGAACTCGACGATCTATTCAATTGATTTCGTTCGACAGTGAAAGATGTATATAAATCAAAAGCAAAGAATTTTCTTTTCTCACGTCTACTCTCTTCTTCTTCTTCGTTTTTTTTCTACAATTAATTTTCATTCCTAAAATTGTTCTTATTTATATTATTTTCTGTTCTTGTCTTACTCGTTTTCGTTCTTTTTCTTTTCTTCGTATAATAAACAAAACCATGAGGTTCATGATCACCTTTGATTCATGTTCGTGGATAAGGATTTACTCAACTGGAACAATAAGTGCATACTAACATATGATTGACTGATTTAGATTGTTGTATAATAGAATAAGGCGAAACTATGCATCGATTATTCGATCAAGATAATCATGAGTATAAATCAGTTTTTTTTCTCTATATAAAAATAAGACCTTGTATAGAAAGAGAGAATGATATGTTGTCCTCGTACGAAACACAATTCATGGTCAGATTGAGGTAGACACAGTGGCAAGGTTTTTCATCCATTCATTTGGTTAACTAATATCGATACAGAATAACTACTTGTGTTATGAGTTATTTTACAGGAATCGATCGTAGTCCCGTTTATGAATTTCCATATTCAGGACAACAATTACCATTAATGCCGAGAGTAGATAATGATATCGATGCAATATTAGCGGTATAGTTCGAATTTTATTATATGGAAAATAAAAATAAACTTGTGTTTAAAAGAATATCGCACCGTCAACTGGCAATCAATTCATTTGTCAGTCGTCAGGAGGTATTTTACAATGTGTTCCGCAAGATAATATCAACATTGGTAATGGAATGCATGGAGACAACAATACTCTTGTATTTCAAGTGCCAGGTTCGATTTTCGATCTATCTATGAGAGAATTAAAAATAGCAAAGCAAACGATGGCTTTGCCTTTGTTTTCTTTTCTGTAGAAAATATGCCGCTCGACATACTTCTAGAAAAATTAGGTGTTAATCCTCATACATTGCAATCATCCGGCTCTATGAATAATTATTACAGAAGTAAATTCTCATTTCGTTCTCATTTCATAAATATCGACTATTTTACAAGGTGGATCTCAATCAATCAGCTTTGAATTTGAACCTTCGCCACGTAAACATACTCGACGTGTTGTTTGTCGTGAAGTATCTGATTCTGATGAAGAAAATGAGTTCTTCAGACGCCGATCTCATTCGTGGCCAAAAAATCAAGACAATCAACAGCCAGTTGCTCTTCATAATCTCTTAAGCAAAGTATGGTCTCAAGCAGAACAAGCTTCTAGAAAT
>ERZ778029.2012-NODE-2012-length-14780-cov-4.364075_pt1 | contig 14780 bp, 13 predicted proteins | sample MGYA00375759_ERZ778029 | MGnify/ENA primary metagenome ERZ778029 (study PRJEB29350, sample SAMN05389819) | bioreactor metagenome | isolation source: Ammonium sulfate bioreactor | place: South Africa: University of Cape Town | collected 2014-04-04 ...
CCGCCAGTACCAGCGGCGGACGGCGGCCGACGGTGAGCTCGTCCAGACGCCGCCGGCGGTGGCTGCGCCGCCAGCGCCTGCGGCGACCGAGGGTCTGGTCGAGCAGTTGGAGCGGCTCGCCGGGCTCCGGGCGGCCGGTGTGCTCGACGACGCCGAGTTCGCCGCCGCCAAGGCCCGGCTGCTCGGCTGAGCGCGCGATGACTGAACAGACCGTCCCCGACGTCGCCGCCCTGGAGCAGCGGCTCGCGGAGCTGGAGTCGGCCAACGCGGAACTCTCCGCGCAACTCGCCGACCGTCCGGTGCGGGGGCCGCGCTGGCGGGCCGTCGTCGCCGCTGCGCTGATCGTGCTCGCCTCCCTGCTCACGCCGGTGGCCGTCGTGTCCGGCTGGGCCAGGGTGCTGCTCAGCGACACGGACGCGGTCGTCGCGGCCTACGGCCCGCTGGTGAAGGACCCGCGGGTGCAGGCCTACCTCACCGACCAGGTGATGGCCGCGATCACCGAGAAGGTCGACATCGACGGGCTCGTGGACGACCTCGTGGACGGGATCGAGCAGGTGGTCCAGCGGCCGCGGGCCTCGGTGGCGCTGGAGGCGCTCCGCGGTCCGGCGGCGGCCGGACTGCGTTCGGCCGTGCAGGCCGCCGTCGCCAGGGCGGTGGCATCCGATGCGTTCGGCACCGCGTGGCAGGAGAGCCTCCGGCTCTCGCACAGCCAGCTGATCGGGGCGCTCCAGGGAGATCCCGACTCGGCTGTGACGATCACCGACGCGGGCGTCGGGGTCAGGATCGGTCCGCTGATCGCCCAGGCGAAGCAGGCGCTCCTCGACAAGGGCTTCGCCTTCGCCTCGGCCATCCCGGCCATCGACAGGACCGTCATCCTCGTCCGGTCCGACCAGCTCGCGACGGTGCGGCTGGCCTACCAGGGCGCACTGGCCACCGGCTACTGGCTCGGGCCGGTCGTGCTCGCGCTGTTCGCCGGCGGGGTGCTCGTCAGCAGGCGTCGCTGGTTCGCCGCCGCGTGGGCCGGCATCGGGATGGGGCTGGGGGCGCTCGTCGTCATCGCGGGGCTCGCCGTCGCCCGGGTCGTCGCGCAGGCGAGCGTGCCGGCCTCGGTGATGCCCGCGGACGTCCTGCTGACCTTCTACGACGCCGCCACCGGCGCGATCGGGGAGCTCGCGCTGGCCACCGTCACCCTGGCCGCGGTGATCACGCTGGTGGCGTACCTCGGTGGCGAGTCCCGTCCGGCGGCCGGCGTCCGGACGCGCTACGCCACGCTGACTGCAGGAGCACGCGACTGGAGCGCTGACCACGGCGTCCGGACGGGTGGGTTCGGGCGGTGGCTGCACCGACGCCGCATCGCGGTTCGGGCGGCGGTCGCGAGCCTGGCGGTTGTCGTCCTGGCGATGAACCGGCCGATCTCGTTCGGTCTGGTCTGCACCATCGCTGTCGCGGCGGTCGCTGCGATCGTCCTGGCCGACGTCCTGGCACGGCCGGACGAGGCCGGCTGACCCGGCCGGGGGCGGGAGGGACCTGGAAATGGCTGAACTCGCTGTGCGGCCGGAGGAGGAGCCCGAGGACGCGCCCAACGCGCCGGGGCGCCAGCCGCTGCGGGTCATGACCGAGCCGGCGCGGCCGCTGGTGCGCGCGTTCGTCGGCACCGTCGGCGTGCTGCTGGCCGTCACGCTGGCGGCCGCGGTGGTCTCGCTGGCGACGATCGTCCTGTCGGTGGGGATCGCCCTCTTCCTCGCCCTGGCCCTCGACCCGGTCGTCGGCCGGCTCCAGGCAGCGGGGTTGCCGCGCGGACGCAGCGTCCTGGTCGTGTTCACCGGACTGGCGCTGGTGGCGCTGGCGATCGTGGCGTTCGTGGTGCCGGCCGCGATCGACCAGGTCGTCGGCTTCGCGGGCAACGTGCCGACCTATGTCGCCGGCGTCCGCGCCTCCGGCTGGTTCGCCGCGCTGTCGGCGGCGAGCGGAGGTGGCCCCGCCTACGACGCCGGACTGGCCCAGGTCGGAAGGTGGCTCGCCGATCCGGCCCACCTCTTCGCCCTCGGCACGGGACTGCTGTCGTTCGGGGCGGGGCTGGTGAACGCCCTCTCGGCGACCGTCATCGTCGCGGTGCTGGTGCTGTACTTCCTGGCGTCCCTCGACGCGATCAAGGCGGGCTTCTACCGGCTCGCGCCCGCCTACAGCCGTCCCCGGCTGGCCCGGCTGACCGATCAGATCACGGCAGCCGTCGGCGGGTTCGTGTCCGGCGGGGTGACGCTGTCGGGCCTCAACGCCGCGTTCTCCTTCCTCCTCCTCACCCTGCTCGGGGTGCCGTACGCCGTGGTGCTCGCCGTGCTCGCGCTGGTGATCACCCTCGTCCCGATGATCGGGTCGGTGCTGTTCTGGATCCTCGCCACCGCGGTCGCCTTCCTGGGCTCCTGGTGGGCCGGGTGCGCCTTCGCCGTGGTCTACCTGCTCTACATGCAGGTCGAGGCGTACGTGATCACTCCCAGGGTGATGAACCGTGCGGTGTCGGTCCCGGGCGCGCTCGTCCTGATCGGCGCCATGATCGGCGGCACCCTGCTCGGGCTGGTCGGAGCGCTGGTCGCCGTCCCCGTCACCGCGTCGGTCCTGCTTGTCGTGAAGGGTGTGCTGGTGCCGCGGCAGGACGCCCGGACGGCCTCGCCGCACGAACCCGTCGCGGAGGGCACGAGCCCGTGACCCGGCTGCGCGGCCATCCGGCGATCGGGAGGGTCGGGCTGCCGGTGGCGATCCTGACCCTCTACTTCCTCGTGCCGCTGGACGCCGACGACGCGCCGGTCGGCGAGGTGCTCGGCGCGCTGGCCGCCGTCCTGTGCGTGACCGTCGTCGCGTGGGTCGTCGTCGAGGAGGCCGGACAGGCGCGGCGAAGGCTGCGGGCCGTCCACCTGTTGCTCGCCTTCGAGCTGGTCCTGGTCGGATTCTCGCTGGGCTACTACCTGCTGGCCACCGACCTGCCCGGCGAGGTGACCGGACTGCACACCCGGCTGGACGCGCTGTACTTCTCGCTGACCACGATGTCCACGGTCGGCTTCGGCGACATCAGCGCGTCCGGCCAACTCGGCCGCCTGGCGGTGTCGGTGCAGCTCGCGTTCAACCTGATCTTCGTCGCCGCCCTGGTGACGCTGCTTCAGGACCGGGTCCGCAGTGGCCGGTCAGTGGCCGGAGGCGACGGCGGGCACCCGGAACTCGGCGGCGAGGCGGAGCAGCATCCCGACGATCGCACCGACGATGGCGAGGACCGCGGTGGCCGGTCCCGCGGACGCGGTCAGTAGCGCGCCCAGCAGCACGGCGGTGAAGGGCAGCCGCATGCCGGCCGCCGTGGCCGCGGCGATCGCCACGGCAGCGAGCGGGGCCACCGCCGTCCCGGGGACGACCAGCGCGGCGGACACCGCGAGCAGCGTCCCGATCGAGATCGCGGGAAAGAGCGCACCGCCCCGGAAGCCGCCACCGAGGCAGGCCACGTAAGCGACGAACTTGGCGGCGAGGACGATCAGGGCGGTTGCCGCAGAACCGAGGGCAAGGTAGTCGGTCATGGACGCCTGGCCGGCGAACAGGACCAGCTCCGTCCGGGTGCCGGTCAGGGCCGCCCCGCCGAGCGCGGCGAGGCCTGTGACGGCGCCGGCCACCAGCAGCCAGACGAGCGGCGCCCGGTGGGCACTCTGTTCGAGGCGCAGGCCGCCGAGCCGGGCGAGCAACGCCAGGATCGCGACCACGAGGGCCAGCGGCACCGCGGTCAGCAGGTCGACCACGGCCACGTCCGGGTAGGCGGCCAGGCCCGGGAGACTCAGCCTGACCGCGCCGAGACCCGTCCACTGCGCAACCCCGACCTGGAGCAGGTAGCCGCTGCCGAGGCCGGCCAGTGAGGGCAGCAGGACGGCCGGCGTGGCCAGCCGGGTGCCGGCCGCGAGGGTGAGTTCGAGCAGCAGCACCATGGTGACCACCGGATTCCCCAGCACCGCGCCGACCGCTGCCATCGCGCCGACGATCATCATCACCTGCCGGGACGCCGGCTGCGCCGAGCGCACCAGCGCCGCACCGGCGGCCGTCCCGATCGCCACCAGCGGCGCCTCGGGTCCGAGCACCGCCCCGAAGGCGAGGCTGGCCAGGGCGGCGAGGAGGACGGACGCGAGCCGATCGGGCCCGATGTCGAGGGCGAGCCCGGCGAGCGGTGAGTGCCCGCCGCGGCCCGGCAGCCGCATCGCGGCCCAGGTGAGCAGGCCGCCGAGGATCGGGAGCCCGAGCACGAGCCACCACTGCGCGTCCGCGGCACCGAACAGCGCGGGAAGCCCGTGCCACAGCGCGTGGCTGAGGCCGTGCTCGACCCAGATGTAGGCGGCGGCACCGGCCCCTGCGGCGAGACCGACGACAGCGCCGCGCAGCGTGAGCACGATGAGCGGCGCACCGCTGATGCGATCCGCGACCACCGTGGCGCTCTGATCAGCCATCCCACCTCCCCGGCCTGGCTGAAAGCTACCGCAGCCCGGCTGGCCGAGCGCTCGACACTTCTCAGCACACCTTCGCTCCCAGCGCCTCCGGAGCGCGCGCAGCGCGGCTGGTCGTCACGTTCTCGGTGCGAGCACTTCTGAGTCGTGGCCGCTGGGGAGGGCTAGCCTCGACAGCTGTGAGACGACCCCGTGTGCTGTTGTCGGAGGCGTCTTCGCTGACCGCCCGGGAGTTCACCACTGTGCTGGGACGGTCCGGTGTGGAGGTCGAGGCGGTCAGTTCCGCCGCGCTGCCGATCGTGCGGTTCAGCCGGTGGTGCCGACGCGTCCACCCCGCGCCGGCGCCCTCTGCCGACCCGGTGGGCTACCTGCAGCGGGTGGACGCACTGATGGCCTCGGGTGACTTCGACGCCCTGCTGCCGACCCACGAGCAGGCCTGGCTCTTCGCCGCGGGACGGCACCTGCTCCCGCACGCCGCCGTTGCCGTGGCCGCCATCGACGCCTTCGATCAGGTGCAGTCCAAGACCGCGTTCGCCGCACTGCTGGACGCGCTCGGCCTCCCGCAGCCCGAGTGGCGCCTGGTCCGCAGCGACGGCGACCTGGAAGCGGTCGGCTTCCCGGTCTGGGTGAAGGCGGCCTTCTCCACCGCGGGACGCGGTGTTGCCCGCGCATCCGGTCCGGGAGAGGCCCGCGCGCTGTGGCAGCGGTTCACCGCGGCCGACGACTCGATGCCGGTGATGGTGCAGGCGTGCGCCGAGGGCCGGTACGCCCAGGTCCAGGCCGTCTTCGAGCATGGACGCCTGCTCGCCGGCGCGGTCAGCGAGCAGCTCGCCGTCGGTGCCGGGGGCAGCGCGGCGGCCCGGCTCAGCGTCGACCATCCGCGTGCGGTCGAGGCCATCCAGACGCTCGGTCGGCACCTCGGCTGGCACGGCGGCCTCACCCTCGACTACCTGCACATCGACGGCCGTCCGTCGTTCATCGAATGCAACCCCCGCACGATCGAGCCCGGAAACGCCGCGGCGGCAGGGGTCGACCTGCCGGCGCTCACCATCGCACTGACCCGGGGCGACGCCCTGCCCGCCGTCCCGTTGCTCACCCGGGCCGGCGTCCGCACCCGGTCCACCATGGCGATCGCACTGGGTGCCGCGGAGCGACACCGCACTCGCCGCGCGATCCTGGGCAGCCTCGCCTCCTCGATCGGCCGGCGTCCTCCGCTCCGGCACAGCGCGGAGGTGCTCACGCCGATCCTCGCCGACCCGCCGTCGCTGATCCCGCTCATCGTCGCGGTCGGTGCGGTCCTGGCCAGACCGGGGCAGGTGGCGTCCCTGGCCGGGGGCACCGTCGACACCTACGCCGTGACACCGTCGGCGGTCCAGGTCGTCAGAGCCCACTGAGGCCAGCCCGAGCCAGACCAGGGCCACGGGCACGGCGACGGCCCCGCGTCCAATGGCTGGTGGACCTTCGGCTAACTATCTATACTGCATATAGACAGTAAGGGGGTTGTGGTGCCGGTCATCCTGTCGCACACGTCGGGCGTTCCGCTGTACGAGCAGATCGTCGAGCAGCTGCGTTCGGCCATCCTGCGGGGTGAGCTCGCCGAGGGGACGCAGTTGACTTCGCTGCGGCAGCTCGCCCGTGACCTGGGCGTGAGCCTGATCACCACCACCCGGGCCTACAACGACCTGGCCGCGGCCGGGCTGATCGCCAACGTCCCCGGCAAGGGCAGCTACGTGCTCGCCGTAGACCGGGAGGCGTCCCGGGCCGAGGCCATCCGTGCGGTGCGCGACCACCTCGGCAGGGTCGTCACCACGGCCGCAACGGCGGGGATCGAGCCCGCCACCCTGCACGAACTCCTGGATGAGGTCTGGAATGAACACCGTCACTGAGCCCGCCGTGGTCGAGGTCCGTGAACTCCGCAAGGACTACGGGCGGTTCCAGCTCGGCCCGCTCGACCTCGACCTGCCCGCGGGCTACGTGACCGGTCTGGTCGGCGAGAACGGCGCGGGCAAGACCACCCTGCTGAAAGCCATGCTCGGCCTGGTCCGGCCCGATGCGGGCTCGGTGCGCCAGGTCGGCGACGGTCAGGCGCGTCCGGGCCTCGATCTCGGGGGCGTGGGTGTGGTGTTCGACCACCTCGTGGTGATTCCGGAGTGGACGGTGAGCCAGGCCGGGGCGGCTGTCGCCCCGTTCTGCCCGAGTTGGGACGCCGGGCTGTTCGCCGAGCTGCTGACGAGGTTCGGGGTCGTCTCCGGCGCCCGGGTCGGCACGTTGTCGCGGGGCGAAGGCTCGAAACTCTCCCTCGCACTGGCGCTCGCGCGTCGTCCGCGGCTGCTGATCCTGGACGAGCCGACCAGCGGCCTGGACCCGGGCGCCCGCTACGACGTGATCGACGTCTTCGCCGAGTTCATGGCCGCCGACGACCAGCACGCCATCCTGTTCTCCACGCACATCGCCAGCGATCTGGACCGGATCGCCGACCATCTGCGCGTCCTCGTCGACGGACGGCTGGTCGAGTCCGGACCGCTGCCGGAGGTGCTGGAACGCCACGCCATGGTTCGCGGACCTTCGTCCGCGTTGCCGGCGTCCGCCCGCGCCGCCGTCCGCGGGCTCCGCGACGTGGGCGGAACCTTCGATGGGCTGATCGCCACCCAGGACACCGCCCAGTTCGGGCCTGAGGTGCTGATCGAACCGGCCAGCATCGACGACATCGTCGTCCGCCTCAGCCATCCCGCAGAGAGGAGCCGGGCATGAGCCGGGTGCTGCGCTTCACCCAGCTGGATCTCAGAGTCCAGCAGGCCACGCTGAAGACCACCCTCGCGGTCGGAGCTCTGCTCGCCCTGCTGACCTGGGTCACCGCACCGCTGCCGCCGCTGATCGTCGCGGTCTTCACGTTCGCCGCGGCGATCGTGGCGGTCGAGCCGTTCCGTGCCGACGAGCGCGGTCGGCTCGATGCCCTCTACGCGGTCCTCCCCGTCCGCCGGGCGCAGGTGGTGGGGGGCCGATATCTCACCATGCTCGGCATCCAGCTCCTCTTCGCGGCGATCGGCGTCCTGCTGGCGTTCGCCGCCGCAGCGGTGAAGGGGGTGCCGATGGACGCCTCGCTGGCCGGCCTGATCCTCTCGGCAGGTTTCGCGCTGAACGCGCTGATCCTCGCCGTGGAGACGCCGGTGCTGTTCAGGGTCGGCTACGCACGTGCTCGCTGGGTCATGTTCACACCGGTACTGGTGATCGCCGCTCTGGGTGCGCTCGCGAACCTCTCGGGCGTCAACCTCACCCAGTTCGCACTCAGCCTGCGCGCAGCAGCCTGGGCACCGGCTCTCCTGCCCGTCGGCGGCCTGGCCGTGCTCGCCCTGTCGGCGCTGGCGTCCACGCGGCTGTACGCCGGCCGCGACCTCTGACCTGCCACCTGACGGCGGGCCACCCGACGGCGGTCGGCCCAGGCGGTGCCAGCGGGCAGAGGATGTTCCCGGACGACGCCGGCGTCCTCGTGGCGGCAACGTCCGAGGGTCGATCAGGGCCGGCGGGCCTCGATCAGGTGGCGGGTGGAGTGCGCGACGAACGGGCCGTCGGCCTGGATCAGGTCGTGCAGGTCGCGGAGCCGGTCCCGGTATCGCTCGACGGTGAAGCCGGGCACCCACCAGATCAGCTTGCGCAGCAGGTAGACCACGCCGGCCACGTCGAAGAACTCGATCCGCAGCCGCGCGGTGCGCAGATCGACGATCTTCAGCCCGGCGTCCCGTGCTGCCGCGGCCTCGTCGTCGGGATGCCGCGCCCGGCGGGCGTCCGGCTGCGGTCCCAGCAGGAACTCGATCAGCTCGAAGCCGCTGCTGGGACCGACGTGCTGGGCGAAGTACGTGCCGCCGTGGCGCAGGACGCGGGCGATCTCGCTCCACCAGAGCGTGGCCGGATGGCGGCTGGTGACCAGGTCGAAGGCCTCGTCGGCGAACGGCAGCGGTGGCTCGTCCGGGCTGGCGACCACCACCACCCCGCGGGGATGCAGCAGCCGGGTCGCCCGCTCGACGTTCGGCGGCCAGGACTCGGTGGCGACCGCCGTCGGCGGGAAGGCCGCCGCCTCGGCCAGCACCTCTCCGCCCCCGGTCTGGATGTCCAGCGACGCGCTTGCCTTCGCCAGTCGGCCTGCGAGCAGGCGGGCGTAGCCCCACTCGGGACGTTCCTCGGTGGCGTGGCCGTCCAGCCAGGAGAAGTCCCAGCCGGAGACGTCCACCGCCTCCCCGGTCGCCAACTGGTCCTCGAAGTCGCCGTCCATCTCCCGATTCTCCCTCACCGGCCGCGCTCGTCACCTGCCCGATCGCCGCTCGTCATGGCCGGATCGCGGATGGGCGACACCGTCGACACCGGCGGAGGTCCCGGGTCACGCCCGGGATGACGGGTGAGGGTTGGGCTGGCGGGTGAGGGTTGGGCTGGCGGGTGGGGCTGGGCTGACCGGGTGGGGGTTGGCGTCTGCCTCGTCGTCCCGGGCTTGACCCGGGATCTCCGACTGACAACACCGGCGACTCCGGCGGAGGTCCCGGGTCACGCCCGGGACGACGGGTGCGCTGGGGACGACGGGTGCGCTGGGGACGACGGGTGCGCTGGGGATGACGGGTGCGGTGGGGATGACGGGTGCGGTGGGGATGGCGGGTTGGTGGGAGGACCGGCGCGGGACCGGGGTCAGAGGCGCGGGTCGACGGGCTCGGATTCGAGGGCGAGGACGCCGAACACGGCTTCGTGGAGGCGCCACAGCGGTTCGCCGGCGACGAGCCGGTCGATGGCCTCCAGGCCGAGGGCGTACTCGCGCAGGGCGAGCGAGCGCTTGCGGCCGAGGTTGCGGTCGCGGAGTCGGGTGAGGTTCGCCGATTCGGTGTAGTCGGGCCCGTAGATGATCCGCAGGTATTCGCGTCCGCGCACCTTCAGGCCCGGCTGGCAGAGATGACCCCGGGCCGTCCGCGCCAGGTTGGCGAGCGGCTTGACGACCATGCCCTCTCCGCCGGCGCCGGTCAGTTCCTGCCACCACTGGACGCCGGCGGCGCGGCTGGCCGCATCCGCGGTGGCGACATGCTGGCGACGGGTCGTCCGGAACAGGCCGGGATCGGCGGCGACCAGCCGGTCGGCGATCCCGAGGTGCCAGTCGTGGTCCCGATCGGAGAAGGACGCGCCCGCCGCGGCGAGCACCTGGAAGACGGCGAGCTGGACGCCGTCCAGCCCCTCGGTGGGCCAGACGTAACGCTGCCAGGCGGCGTCGTAGGCGCGGGCGTTCTCCAGCCGGGCGGTGGTCCGGGCCAGCAGGGCTCCCACCTCGACGCCGCGCGCCTCGGCGGCCGTGAGCGCCTCGACGGCTGCGGGCAGCGCCATCAGGGCGGCCGCCCCGACCGGGGCGTAGTGCTCGCGCAGCAGCGGACCGGCCTTGGCCGACCAGGGCAGCAGTTCGGCGTCCAGCAGCAGCCGGTCGGTGCCCAGCTCGTCGAGCAGCCCCGCCGCACAGACGGCGTCCTGGATCCGGCTCAGCAGGGTGGCGGTGAGCTCGGGGGCGAAGAAGGCGCGTCCCGTGCGGGTGTAGACCGAGCCGCCGTCCGGAGTGAGGTAGACAACCGCCCGCGAGCCCATGTGCTTCTCCTCGCACACGACCTGCTCGATGCCCCACTCGGCGAACTGGCTGAACGCCTCGTCGGGGTGCTCCAGGTAGCCGTCGCGGCCGGACGTGGCCACCGGGGACATGGTCGGCGGCAGGTACGGCACCAGCCGCGGGTGCAGCGCGAACCGGCTCATCACCTCCAGGGCGCCGGCGGCGTTCTCCGCGGTGATGGTGACCCGGCCCATGGCGGACGTCTCGATGACCCGCTTGCCGACCACGTCGTCGAGGCGGAGTTCGTCCTCCCCGCGCTGCGCGGACGCCACCGGGAACGGCTTGGCCGGCTGGTAGTGGACGGCCAGCGCGTCGACGGCGACGGTCTCGCGCTCCGGGTAGCGCAGCGCCGACAGTCGTCCCCCGAAGACACAGCCGGTGTCCAGGCACAGGGTGTTGTTGACCCACTCCAGCGTCGGAGTCGGGGTGTGGCCGTAGACCACCGTCGCCCGGCCGCGGTACTCCTCGGCCCACGGGTAGCGCACCGGCAGGCCGTACTCGTCGGTCTCGCCGGTGGTGTCGCCGTACAGCGCGAACGAGCGGACGCGGCCAGAGGCGCGGCCGTGGTAGGCCTCCTTCAGCCCGGCGTGCGCGACCACCAGCCGGCCGTCGTCCAGGACGAGGTGCGACACCAGCCCGCGACACCATTCGCGGACGGCGACGCGGAACTCCTCCGGCTCGTCGGCCAGTTCCGCCAGGGTGCTCTCCAGGCCGTGGCTGACCTGGACGTCCCGGCCGTCGAGCGCGCGGATCAGCTTCGCCTCGTGGTTGCCGGGGACGGCCAGCGCGTGCCCGGCGGCGGTCATGCCCATGGCCAGCCGGAGCACTCCGACGGTGGCCGGGCCGCGGTCGACCAGGTCGCCGACGAAGACGACCCGTCTGCCGTCCGGGTGTTCGGCGTCCACGGCATGGCCGGAGTTGTCGAACTGGACGGCGTAGCCGAGCCGTCCGAGCAGTTGGAGGAGCTCGTCGAGGCAGCCGTGGACGTCGCCGATGATGTCGAACGGGCCGTGCTGGTCGCGGTAGTCGTTGAGCAGCCGGTCCCGGACGATGCTGGCGTCCTCCACCTCGGCGGGGTCGGACAGCACGTGGACGGTTCGGAACCCCTCGCGTCCCAGCCCTCGCAGCGACGTGCGCAGCTGGGACGCCTGCCGCCGGATCGGGCCGTCCCCGAACGCCCGGTCGGCCCGGCTCCGGTTGCGTTCGATCGCGACCTCCGTCGGGACGTCCAGGACGATCGCGACCGGCAGCACGTCATGGTCGCGGGCCAGCTTCACCAGACCGGCCCGGGCCTCCTTCGAGGTGTTGGTGGCGTCCACGACGGTGAGCAGGCCGCGGTCGAGCCGCTTGCCGGCGATGTAGTACAGGACGTCGAAGGCGTCATTGGTGGCGGCCTGGTCATTCTCGTCCCCGCTGACGAGAGCGCGGCAGTAGTCGGAGCTGAGCACCTCGTAGGGGGCGAACGCCCGGGCGGCGAAGGTCGACTTGCCCGACCCGGAGACGCCGACCAGCGCCACCAGAGCCAGGCCCGGAATGTGCAGCTCGGTCACGGGCCCTCCCGGGAGAACAGGGCCAGTTGGGTGGGCGGACCCGCGTCCGGGTCCACCTCGCCGACCGGACGGAACTCCACCCGGTAGCCGTAGCCGGACGCCACCCCGTCCGCCCAGGCTGCGAACTCGGCCCGCGTCCACTCGAACCGGTGGTCGGGGTGCCGCAGGTCGCCGTCCGCCAGTCCGTAGACCGGGTTGTAGTCGCGGTTCGGGGTGGTCACGATCACGTGTCCCGGCCGCGCCGCACCGAATACGCCGGCCTCGAGGGACGCGATCCGGTCCGGCTCCAGGTGCTCGACGACCTCGATCAGCAGGATGGCGTCGAAGCCGGCGAGCTGGTCGTCGCGGTAGGTCACCGACGACTGCCGCAGGGTGATCCTCGCGCGCTGGTGGTCGGACAACCGGTCGAGGTTCAGCCGGCGCTCCGCCCTGGCCAGCGCCCGGGCCGACACGTCCACCCCGACCACCTCGGTGATCGTCGGGTCGGCGAGCAGCGCCCGCAGGTAGTGGCCCTCGCCGCAGCCCAGGTCGACCACGCGTCGCGCTCCGACCTGGTGGACGACGTCCAGCACCGTCTCGAGGCGCTGCACCTTCAGCGGGGCGGGCGCCTCCTCGTCGGCGGCGTCGTCCGGCTCGTCGACCGGGACGTCGTCCAGCGCCGTCAGCCGCAGGGTCGCGTCCTCCACGTAGTCGGGACGCGAGACGAGGTAGCGCCGGACGATCAGTTCGCGCAGCGGGTGGTCGGCCAGCCAGCCCTCGCCGCGGCGGACCAGCTTGGTGACCTCGTCCGTGCCCACCCAGTAGTGTTTGGCGTTGTCGAGCACCGGCAGCAGCACGTACACCTGCGACAGCGCGTCCGCCAGCCGCACCGAGCCGGTCAGGGTGAGGTCGACGTAGGGTGCCTCGCCCCAGCTGCCGTCCGGGCCGAACGGCGTCGTGTGGGCGGCGACCGTCCAGCCCAGCGGCTCGAACAGCCCCCGCACCAACGCCGCCCCGGCCAGCTGGTCCCGGCCAGCCGGGCGAACCGGGACGGCGGGAATCCTGATCCGCAGCGGCAGCGGGGACGCGGCCAGTTCCGGGAAGGAGTCGCTGCGGCCGTTCAGCGCGGTGTTGAACACGCGTCCCAGCGCCACTGCCAGCATGGACGATGCGGCGTACGGGCGGTCGGTGACATAGTCGGTCAGCGTCGCGCCGTCCCGCGACTTCAGCCGGCGCTTGACCATTCCGATCGGATCGACCTCGAGCAGCAGGGCGGCGGTGACCCGCTCGGCGGTGGACTCCGGGTAGAAGACCGTCGCCGTGCCGACGGGCAGTTCGAAGGTCTGGACGCGGTCGGGATGCTTGTGCAGCAGGTGGCCGAGCGCCTGGGCGTCCGGCCCCGACAGCGACACCGTCAGCAGCACGCTGCCCATTCTGGCAGCACGCCGCGGCGTCCGGGGCTGGCCGGGCGCTCTCGTCGCCGTCGCCAACTCCGCGTCCGCTAATATCTGATCATCTGTTCAGATGAGGAGTGATCGTGAGCGTTGTCGAGGGCCTGGACGGGTGCGTGGTCGTCGGCGTCCACCCGGAGAAGGTCCGGCTGGTCGTCGAGAACGCGCCGGACGCCGACGAACTGACCCGGGTGAGTGCGGTGTTCAAGCTGCTGGGCGACCCGACGCGGGCACGCCTGCTGTACGCGCTGCTGGAGGCCGGCGAACTGTGCGTGTGCGACCTGGCAGCGTCCACCGCGACGGCCGAGGCAACCGTGTCGCAGGCGCTCCGGCTGCTCCGGGCGTCCGGGGTCGTGACCGGGCGTCGTGAGGGACGCAACGTGTTCTACCGGCTGTCGGACGCCCACGTCCGGCTGTTGCTGGACGTGACCCGCGAGCACATCACGCACGAACCGGAGCCCGGACGCCGATGAGCCACGCGCACGACACCCTGAGTGCCGCGGGCCGGCATCGCTGGCGCCTGGCCGTCACCTTCGCGATGGTGGCGGTGTTCTTCGTCGTCGAGCTTCTGGCCGGACTGGCGTCCGGCTCGCTGGCCCTGATCTCGGACGCCGGCCACATGGCCGCCGACGTCACCACCCTCGGCGCCGCGCTGATCGCGACGCGGCTCGCGACGCGCAGGGACACGACCGGACGGCGCACCTTCGGCTCCTACCGCGCCGAGGTGTTCGCGTCGGGGCTGGCCGTGCTGGTGATGATCGCGGTGGGCATCTACATCGGCATCGAGGCAGTGGGACGCATCGGTGCCGCGCCGGAGCTCGCCACCGGCACGATGCTGCTCGTCGGCGTGCTCGGGCTCGTGGTCAACGTGATCAGCATCGTGCTGCTCCGCGCCGGGGCAGCGGAGAGCCTGAACCTGAAGGGCGCCTACCTCGAAGTGATCGCCGACACCCTCGGCTCGGTGGGGGTCATCGTCGCGGCCCTGATGGTGGGCTGGACGGGCAACGCCTGGTGGGACACCGGCATCGCCGTCGCGATCGCCGTCTTCGTCGTCGTCCGGGCGGTGATGCTCGGACGCGAGGTGCTCGCCGTCCTCGGCCAGCACGCCCCGGACGGGCTGGAGCCGGCCGCACTCACCGACGCCCTCCTCGCCGTCGACGGGGTCACCGCCGTCCACGACCTGCACGTGTGGCGGCTCACCTCCGGCATGGACGTGGCCACCGCGCACCTGGTGACCGTCGGCTCGGCCCGTCCCGGCCCTGTCCTCGCCGCGGCGAGCGCGACCCTGCGCGACCGGTTCGAGATCGCCCACGCCACGCTGCAGATCGAGGCCGAGGACGCCGGCGAGTGCCAGTGCGCCGACTGGTGACCCCGTCCGGGAGCCCGCAGCCCGCCGTGAGGCGTCCGCGACCCTGCTCTGGACCGGACGCTGTGACTTTTCCCGCCGTGTTCGGCGGACGGATTCACAGCATGGCGAGGTTCGCCTGACGCCGGCCAGCGCACGGTGCCCGTTCATGGTGGAAATGACGCCCGATCCCGGACGCGTCGAGCGCCGGTGCTAGCTGATGGTGGTTGTCAGGCCGTTCTGCCCGGCTATTTCCACCATCAGCTAGCATCCTGGTTCCGGCCGGGCCGGGGGTGCCTCCATAACCACGATTGGCTAGCACGAGCGTGGCGGGTCAGGAAGCGACGGACGGTCTTGGGGACGCGA
>ERZ778029.2023-NODE-2023-length-14675-cov-4.607182_pt1 | contig 14675 bp, 21 predicted proteins | sample MGYA00375759_ERZ778029 | MGnify/ENA primary metagenome ERZ778029 (study PRJEB29350, sample SAMN05389819) | bioreactor metagenome | isolation source: Ammonium sulfate bioreactor | place: South Africa: University of Cape Town | collected 2014-04-04 ...
AATCTAGTTCGAACAAAAGAAAAATAGGCCGTTTCATTACCAGGTATATTTCTTTTTTGTTTTTCAAATTCTATGAAGATACTCGTCATTTCTAATTGCTTTTTCTGACGTATTCATGACTTTTTTTTAGCATCTAGTAAGCAGTTATTTACAAAAGCAGCTTGTTTTAAGAAATGCTAATCTCGACTGCACTAATGCTTTGTTCGATCATTGCAATCAAGTTTCAAACAACATGTCTATCTACTAAATATAAAGGTAATAGTAATCCTGTCAAGGTTTTTCGCTTTTTGTCATGAAGATCCAATTTATACATTGTCATTCATTATATCAAAAATTCTCGAAAATAATCCAGATTTATATTTACTTTCGCTAATGAAATACATGAATGATAAGATACAACGTCATTCTTTTATATTAAGCCTTTTTTTTATGAGGATAAACAAAAGATCTGTTTATTGAGAGGTTGTAGATTCTATTGGAATTTGAGGTGCAACTACAGTTGTCGTATTCTTCGAAAAACATTTTGAAATTACATGAACAAACTGTTGACGATATCGTTTTGATACACAAAATGAAACATCATGATATGAATTAACAAAAGATTTACCACAAAATATTCATTATTTAACCATAAAGCTATGGCTAATACCAATTGAATCTTCGCAAAAGTCACGGGATCATTAGTAAATTGAATATTATTTGTTAGAATATAAAAAATAAAATGAGGTAGCACAAGAGATACGCTGATAAATGTTTGAATGAGTATCATTCGTGTTATTTGTACTTCATGTTGACAACGAACAAGTGGAACTGTTCGATAGACTAAAACTACAAATATAATCTTTAATGAAAATGGAACCGAAACTACTATGAAAGGTGCATAAATTCGAGTGAGATAATTTAAATAAACAACATTTGTGATGATACAAATTGTTGTATTCATTGAAGGTACATATAATTCTGTAAAATAGATCGCATAAGGAGAACACCAAATCATCTAAAATAAACACATTAATATACAGATACGTTTAGTTATTTTTGATCGACTCCATTGTTGTAATCGTGAATATTTTAATGTTGCCATATATTGATCAATGGCGGCTAAACATAAACATGATGATACTATATTCCCACAAACTCCAGTCATATATATTCGGATTTTACAATTGAATAAAGATTTCGCTAACCATGACGTTAATAATCCTTCAATTTCAACTAAGATTCCATATACATAATTAAATATTAATTGAAGAATGTCAACAAATGACATCACAATCAAATAAATACCACTTGAACTTTCTATAATTAATACAGATGCTATGATCGATTCAGACGACATTTTGGAAATGAAAAAAAATTTATTAGTAAATATGTTTAGTTGCACATAAGTCTTAAGCTTCTTTAGCAAAACTTGAGTTTTATCTGCAAGACACCACATGGCGTCATCTGAAATAGTTGATAGGAATTGGAAAGGTAAACGCTTTTGCTTATGATTCATTTCTTTATTTGTTAAAGATGTTAACGAATATTTATCGACAACATGTCGATCGTACAACTGTTTTAAAACAAAAACAAGGTAATTCATTTCAATTAAATTCTATTTTTCATTAAATTATTTAAATAGAAAGAAAAAAGAAAGAACTTTCTGCTGCTACTGAACAATTCACACGTATTGTTCTCGATAGACTTAATAATGAGTAAATGTTTTATTTTCAAATCTTCGTATTCATCAAAGTTTTTCATTTGTGAATTAAAAGTGTTGCTGAATGTTATAAAAATGAAAAACGTATCGATCAAGCTTGTAAACAATTAACATTGCAAACAAATATTCTTACAAAACAATCTCAAGCTTGGATAACACTTCTCGGACAATTTACTGATGCTTTGAAAGTTTGATTTCATTCATACGTTGTTTGAATTAGTTTATTTTGGTTCATAGGAATTAGGAGATGTTGAAAATTATTCGAAAATAATCGAACGTGAATGTTCAATTATTACAAATACATTAGTAACTGTTCAACAAGATATGTTAAAAAGTAAAACACCTGCGTCTGATCCAACTCCTGCTGTCGAACCTAAAGAATGATCAATTTTTTCTGTTTGTTTGCTTTTCCATTTTAATTGCGATTTAAATATTTGATTCGAAAAAAAAAGAAATAAATCTGCATGAACAAACTGAAATACTTCTAACTCATTTTTTCATTATTTTCGGTATCCACGCTAATCAACACTACTATCTTTTTCCGGAGTGATCAATTGTCCGTGACGAATTGTCTGCGATGAATTGTCATAGTAGCGGTCAAGTGAACACGTATATGACGACCTTTTCATAGATATATAGACGGATATATTTATTGTATAATTGACATGTCTGTCTCATCTGATATGAGAAATAAAATGATCAAGTACAATTATCTAGAAGATTTGCCAAATGAAATTCTTCGTGAAACGTTTAGTTATTTACATGCATTGGATTTATTTTATGCTTTGAATAATTTAAATCAACGTATTTCGTCGATTTTAAAAGAAATTCGTCTTCATGTGCTGATCGAACGAAACACATCTCGTTGTCAAATTGGATTTCTCTGTGAGAAATTATACGATCATTGTGATCAAGTGATTTCAATGGATATTTCTAATGAATCATTTGACCGAACCAATCTCATTGAATATTTCTTTGAAGAATATTTTTTTGTCAATCTTGTTTGGTACAGATTTTCGTCGTTTGCTTCCAACTCGAACTTGGAATATGTTTTACGGAAATTGAAGAAACAAAATCAAGTTGTATATTTGAATATCGATGATATGGAAAGCGCAGAAACTGATAATGCTATTAGAGATCGGGCACATTTATTTAGCAAAGAAATTCTATTGGATCCTCCATCAAAACTTCGACATCTTATTTTTCGAATTCCTTATAATTATCCTGGATTAATTGATTGTCCAATCGGAAATTCTAATCTTACAAGTATCGAATTGAATTTCTATGGAAAACATGATAACAAATCGATTTATGTATTGATTTATGTCTTTCGTTTGCATCGATCGTTACGACGTATTCGAGCTGTTTTTGAAAATTATATAAAACCAGGATGTGTCTATGTTGGGTAAAAACGATTCATCGAATTGAAAATCATCTTTTAATTTGTTTTAGTAATCTTGCTTTGAAAACTGTCGATGAAAACGATTTACCTCGATTAATGTCGTTGAAAGAATTTGATTTGCATATGATGACAAACTGTGATTTGAATTGTTTAAGTGCTGTTTTTCATTGTATGCCGAATCTCAAACAGTTCAGTTTTACATTCATTCATCAACATCTTCAAACAACATCTATCGATAGTTTATTCGATGGAAACAATTGGCAACAGATCTTAACAAATCGTCTTCCGAAATTAATTAAATTTGATATGTATATTTCGTTCTTAATAACTAATCAAGAGTTTGATTCCAAAAGAATTGTTGAGTCATTTCGATGTTTTGTGAAAGAATATCCGAATTGGCATTTGAGCGTCAGTCGATGGAAGTCTTTTGTCGATTTTGTTCAATGTAAGTTTAAAGATAACGATGATTTGAAAATAAGAATAGTGAATTTAGGTGAACGTATTGTGTTGCGAACGTTTGATTACAAATGTTTGGTGAAGCCATTGAAATGTTTTTCATTAGCGAATATATGTGTTAACACATTTGAAACGATTTCAACAACGGATATGTCATTCGATCATTATTTTCAATCTCATATCAATTCAATTGAATTCTATTTACCAGTTTGTGAAGCACATAAAATGAATTTATTATGTAGAAATATTCCATTTCGCAATGTTAATCATCTTATTATTCGTTTATCTTTGAGAAAATCAAGACTGATGAGTTTTTTCAACAGTTTATTCCGACCAAGTGAGCAAGATTAATGACTTTGACATTAGTTTTTATCAACTTTTCCATTGTTTTGTTTGGTTAGTTTCAATGTATTTTGATGATAGTCCAGATGAATCGAATGAATATATTGAAAGTGTTTCATCTTTGATTATTTTCTCGAAGATTGTTATCTTAGAATTGAAAGATCATCGTAAATTACGAGATTCATGGATTGTGCCAAGCATTTTACGGTATGTTGAAAAGATTTTTATATTTAACAATAAATTGAAAATACAATTTATTTCAGAGCATGTATTAATGTTGAAGAACTTCGAATTGAAGCATCGTTGTTTTTTTCGTCATTATTTATCGATAACAAAGATCTTGTTCAGATTTTTAGTCGAATTAAAAAACTCCGATTGTCGTTTGTTGGTCAATCACAGTTTCCATCAGATAATGCTTTAAAGATTGTGGAACGTTTCTCATCTTTAGAAGAACTCGAAATGATGGATTTTTATTTGGGATGGCTATTGCCGAGCCTCGATATTTTTCTATGTCATTTTCCAAAACTACATCTTATTTTCATTGAGTCTATTGGTGGTTTCGATTTTGTTCCCCTTTCATGTGAATATGTTATGGAAAAGCGACGTCAAGCTTTTGGCTCAAAAAGATATAATGAAGACAATTTTATTCTAAACATGAACGACAAAATTGTGGATATTTGGATTCTGTAGTTTTGGTTTTCTACATTTATTATTTGATAATATTTAAATAAAATGAATAAAGAACGATAAACAACAGTTTATCTCACTCTCATCGTGTTCAAATATGTTTGTATATGACAATCTGTCCAAGAGAGCTTTTTTCTTCATACAAACTACAGTATATAAATCACAAGTCATTTTCGATTTTCATTTAATTATATAAAGTGTCGATTATAAAAAATTTAGAAACATTCGATGTTATCATTTCGATATATGATTACCGGTGGTCGATTTCGACCAACGTTGAGTGTTGATTGTGGTTCATCATTTACATTAAGTTCAGTTATTCCAAAACCATTTCAATTTCAACTAGAATCTGATCAATTATTAATCTATTTTCATGGAGGATATCTGATAATCTCTCATTATTACAAATAATATTCATGGCTGGCTCAGCTGATGGTGATCTTACTCTTTTAACAATTCAATCTTTAATTACTCATCAACTACCTGTTCTTGTTGGTGTTATTAGTATATTGCCTTTGACAGATTTATCAGCATCAAGAGAAAGTTATATTCTTAATGAAAAGATCGATGTGATAAGCAACATGAATAATGCAAAACGACTATCGCCTTATTTATTATCATAAAATCAATCCGAATTATCTTTGAATAGTCGTTTAGTTAGTCCTTTGTTTAGTTCATTTCAAGGATTTCTACCGATGTATGTAACTGTTGGTACAACAGAAATCTTAGAAGATGATTCAATAAATATGATGAAGAAGGCACGTGAAGTTGGGGTTGATGTTACATTCGAACAAGGTTTACATCTAATGCATGTTTATCCTTTGTTTTTTACGTATTTTCCTGAAGCAAGAAATTCATTTTCGAATATTTACAAATGGATTTAATTCTTATTTAATTATCAACAATGTATTTTTCATTGACTCAATTAGCAAATGCAGCTTTAGCTTTAGGAGCAATAATTCATCAAGTTTTTGTATTTGAAACAACCAATTTATATCGAGCATGCTAAATTCGAAATCAAATTTTTATTTTTATCTTCAAATCAAACAAAACAAATAATCGTCGTATTTTCTAATTATTATCAAAACCAAATTTCAAATATAGGCGGAAAGTTCCGTAGAAAGAAAAAAGGTTTTTTATTGCTAGAAATTTGATTAAAATCAAAGGTAGAAATACATGCAATATAAGAGAAGAGAATTTTTTGATTGAAATTGATTTGATATTTAGTAGACGTCGGTTAGCAACAATTTGCAACTGATTATGAATGTAAATGCAGCACAACATTGAATATTCTTTGAATTCATAATTATTTCGTATCCCAAATCGAGATCTATGACACAGATTGAAAGGTATAACTAAAAAAGTTGCAATAGAAATACTTTTAGTAGAATATACGTAAATATGATTTTAGTGATAATATTCACCAAGTGGCGTCATCTGAAATCGTTGATAGGAATTGGAAAGGTAAACGGTCTTGCTTATGATTCATTTGACAAAACCAAACTAAAATAAAAAAAAATCATCGTCTCATCATTCAGTTATCAAAGATGTTAACGAATATTTATCGACAACATGTCGATCGTACAACTGTTTTAAAACAAAAACAAGGTAATTCATTTCAATTAAATTCTATTTTTCATTAAATTATTTAAATAGAAAGAAAAAAGAAAGAACTTTCTGCTGCTACTGAACAATTCACACGTATTGTTCTCGATAGACTTAATAATGAGTAAATGTTTTATTTTCAAATCTTCGTATTCATCAAAGTTTTTCATTTGTGAATTAAAAGTGTTGCTGAATGTTATAAAAATGAAAAACGTATCGATCAAGCTTGTAAACAATTAACATTGCAAACAAATATTCTTACAAAACAATCTCAAGCTTGGATAACACTTCTCGGACAATTTACTGATGCTTTGAAAGTTTGATTTCATTCATACGTTGTTTGAATTAGTTTATTTTGGTTCATAGGAATTAGGAGATGTTGAAAATTATTCGAAAATAATCGAACGTGAATGTTCAATTATTACCAATACATTAGTAACTGTTCAACAAGATATGCTAAAAGGTAAAACAACGACACCCGATCCAACTCCTGCCGTCGAACCTAAAGAATGATCAATTCTGTTTGTCTGTTTTTGTTTTTCCATTTTAATTGTGATTTAAATGTTTGATTCGAAAGAAAAATAAATCTGCATGAACAAACCTAAATTTCAGATGGAAATTCATGTAAATAAATCTTCGAATCGTCGACGACGAGCAAATCAAATACGTCTACTTGAAAAACAACTACGTCCCGAGATTCTCGAACGTTGTTTACAATTTCTCGATATTGTCATCAATCAAATCATCTATCAAGAAAATATCTATCCATCGAATTTATTCGAACCGATTCAAATGTATCATTCACTTGTTTATCAATGTAAAGACAAAGAAATTTCATCTTACATCACTCTGTGTGTTGCATCACTTCGAGAACTTCTGTCTCAACATTTAACAGACATGATTTCGATTAATATCATTCGACAATGTCGAATTCCGATTATACTTCGTCGATATTTAATCGAATTGCATTTGATTCAAGATCCGTGTCTACGAGCTGTTTATGATAATACAAAACAATTGATCAATCAACTCGAACAAATCTTTGTACAATGTATTCAAACAATTCAAAAGATTCAACCGTTGGATAATCAACATTTGAATAAAGGATGGACATTTCAATTGAGGTAATTTTCATCGTGGAATTTGATTCGATTCGATTTGATTTTGTAAAGAACATCAACGAACGGAAGAAATAGTAAAGGAATTACTGTTGGAGAAATTCTTCATCAAAAACCGATTTATAAAGAATTTGTTTTATTGAATCAACAATCAGATTTGCTATCCAATGGCAAACAATCGATGATTTCATCGATTAAATCTTTGCATTCCGAAAGACTTCATTTGCAGTTTATGTGCGAAGATGATCATTACGAGCAAAACAAATTCCAACAATGGAATCAAATGATTTCAAAAGATCAACAACAAGATTCAGACACGGACACGGATACGGATATTGAAGATCTCGATCAACAGCAACAAGTGAAAACAAATTTTAAACATTTTTTTTTGTGTTCAATCTTTGAATTTACGTAGGAAAATGATGATTCGACAAGTGTATTTTCGTTAACACGTCATTCATCGAATGATTCGGAATTATGGCCATTGACAAGTGTCAATAATCCACCGTTGGGCACGATTGATGAAGAAGAAACAGAAATCGATTCGAATTTCTTAATCGATCGATATCATTTAACACAGAAAATCAATCGAAATTATTCGGATGAATCCGATCAAGACGATGACGAAGATTTCTAATCTTCCGTTCTTTTCTTTTTTTTTGTTAAATTAATAAACAAAAATCGAGATTTTGCTATTGGAAAAGTAAATGATGTTTATTGTTATAGAATGTTGAATTTTTATGACGAATTAAGTCCATTCTATCATATTATTTTCGACGATTGGGATGCTTCAATCGATCGGCAAAGTTCAAATCTAAAAACGATTCTTGAAACCTATTGGCCTGAACATAAAACTCTTCTCGATGTGTCCTGTGGCATCGGCACACAATCGATTGGCCTATCGAAAGTTGGATATCATGTCACCGGCTCAGATCTTTCTGCAAATGAAATCGAACGAGCTAAACAAGAAGCTCATCGACATGGTCAAACAAATATTTCATTTTCTGTTTGTGATATGAGACAAGCATTTGCACATCATGGTCAACGTTTCGATTTAGTGATTTCATGTGACAATTCAATTCCACATTTGCTCAGTGATAATGAGATTTTGTTGGCTTTGAAAGAGATGTACTCGTGTTTACGACCTGGTGGCGGTTGTTTAATCACAATTCGTGATTACGATCGAGAAGTACGTGGCGGACAAAATCTTATTAAACCTTACGGAAAAGCTAAAATCGAAAATGGCAAACGTTACGTTCCATTACAAGTTTGGGATTATGATCAATCAAATGATCAATTCTATGATTTTACATTATATTTAATTGAAGAAAATCTTTCATCGAAACAAATCGTTACGCATGCTATGCGTTCACGTTACTATGCAATTAGCTCACAAAAGTTAATTCAGCTAATGCACAATGCTGGTTTTGACAAAATCATTCGACTTGAACAAGGTTTTTATCAACCAGTTTATGTTGGCTGTCGGCCGTTGAATTCCGATGAATGACTTCTAGTTTTCGAAGATTGATTCCTACGAATGGAGTCGAGTCCGATTCGTTTGATTGAGTTTTAAAATGAACTCGAATAAAAAGTTTATCGACAAAAGATAAATGTTGACGAACAGAATCCGTGAAAATAATATTCGCTAACATAACCAATGCTGTGCCACCAGTAGCACAAATCAACGCAAGACGAACTTTATATTCGGGTGTTTCGAATGTAAATTGTCCTTGAATGAAAAATGTAGCAAGAGGAAGACCCGTGACGAGGATTATGAACACAGGTATGGTTATACGAGAAAGAATTAACACTTCACGACGCCATCGACGTTGAAGGATTCGATGTTTGATGAGACGTGACGATGTTTTCTTGTTGATTTCATGAAATATAATCGAATAGATACAAATCAAAAGAATCGTTGGAAATAGATAAACAGCAATGGTTAAATGAATAAAAACAAAACGAAAATGAAACGGTCCCAAACAGATATCACTTATCATTGGATACGCGTTTAATTTGGGCAAACAAAATGTTAATGAAAATATCCATTGAATAATCGTCATGATTATTAACGTTTTCGGCTTTTGTAGAACAGTTCGAGAAGGAAAAACAACGACAAATAAACGATGTAAAGCTTGTAAACAAATCGAATGATAAACTGAACCGATGAATGCGTGAATCAAATGGCCACGAAGAACACAATTGACTTCGGCTTTTCCGATTAACATATGAATCGATTGAATTGAAATTATTAAATGAAAGAGAAGGCCAGCTAAACTTGCATTGCCAACGAGAAGAGCCAATGATGAATTTCGACATGAACGATGTCGAATTAAAATCAAAAGATAAATCAAAGAGCAAGAAAAACCGAAAAAACCTTCGATTAAAAGAATAATATCGCTAATTAGTTTCCATTTCATCATCGTTCCGCGTGTTCTTTCTTCTTTTTCACTTCTCACAAACTAACTAAAGAAAAAGTCAAACTACACTTGCTTAATTTATTATTAATAGATACTAAAAAAAGAAAAAAAAGTGCTCCTTTTTCTATACAAGTACATCAAAGAAATGAACTTTTATTCTTTTTTTCATGGAAGAAAGACTCATTGTCGGTTGATTTCCTCTATTCCCAAACCAATAATCCGCTAATCTTTCGTCTTTTGTTTTTGTATTATAACGATGTTATAAAATATCACGCGAGATGAAATAATTCGTCGTTTTTTGAATCAAAATCGTTTAACTGAAAAACATTCTATTTCAACGGACGTGCGCATCATGACTATTCAGCAATTAAGTCATATTTTTTACTTCCTTTTCACGTCTCTTCAATGTTTAAATTAGAAAAATTCTAGAGTCGTTTTTTTTTATTGCAATCTTGAATGAATATTTTAAAATTGTTTGACAAGACAAATAGTAAAATCATTTTGTTGCATATTTTGAATATGAACAAATCCGAGTTTAAGATAAAATTTATGTAAAACTGGATTTCGTTGATCGACTAACGTGTGAAATGAATGAATGCCTTGTTTCGAAAGACTTCTTTCGAGTTGTTTTAATAGTTTACTACCAATGAAATAGTTCGTCTCGTTTCGATTTGTAAAATCGACAAATAATTGAATACGAATGGGATATTGATCGTAAATCGATTGATCACATTCGATTAAATCAAAGAAAGTCTAAATTGAAAAAGAAAACGATGAAAGTTTTCGATGATTTCTCGATCGAACTTGATCAACATTGGGATATTTCTGTTGAAGTTGAGAAATCCATGTTGATTGAATTAATTTATCGTATTTTTCCGATTGATTAATCGTTAAAATAAATCCACTCAATCGATCTTCGTTATCTTCGATGACGAAACAAAGATCATTGTTGTTATTATTCGATAAATATCCACCGATTAATCTTTTTAAAAAAAAACAAAAACTTTCAAAAAAAAGTTGATTCGTTTGTTTTTTTCGTTCGAACCTGTCAGCTAAGATTTCCGAATGTTGATTTATCAAATCATTGATTTGATCGTAATAACAAACATTTGTACATAGAGCATACATGTTTGCCTAGAGAACAAAAAACGTCAAGCAAAAACATGAAGAAGAACAGCAGATGACTCTACGCGATCATCGGAATTTATCGAACGAATTGCATAAATCGATGGAATCGATGTTATTTCAGGTTTAATTATCGATTGAAATTCGCCTAATGGAAGAAGATTCTAAGGGAAAAAAAAGCAAATCTTTTTGCTTTGAAAAGAGAAGTTTTTCGTTACGAGAAATTCGCCGGTGAGTCCGCCGCGTAAAGCACTTGGATTTAAATCACCCGATTGAAAGGCTTTCGGATATTTTTGATCGTCATCTAAATAAATTCGAAGTGAATTTTGTTGAATCGGATTTGGTTTTACCGAGCCAATTGAGATATTTCGAACAGAAACTAATCGTCGTACTGAGATCGGAAATATAACCGAATAATTCGTAGAACAACGAACGATTATGAATCGTTGTTAAACGATGAAGTAATCGATTGACATTCTTCGCATGATTATGAAAGATCAAAGCTCGACGATGCCATTCGTTTCTCTGCAAAAGCAAAATTCATCAACTGTTTTCGATTTGGAAAAGAAACAAACATCTGAATTTGTAAAATAATTAAATCGAAGCCAATGAAAATCGACATAGATCTGTTGAGCGTGTGGCCCATGTTGAAAAGGCAAATAAAAGAATTCGACAAGTAAACGAATGTCGTCGATGGTCAAATCACTTGAATTTCCATTGCCATCACAATCCATGATGTGAACTTTGGCTGAAGTTTGACTTTCTTGAGAATCTTCATCGAGAATTAACGAAGAAACAGCAGGTTTTGGGCTCATTTCTTGAGGAGAATTATCGTTCTTCATATGAAAACAATCGAACTATTTGGAAAATCGAAATTCAATTGACAAACTTTGATCGAATCACAAGCTGATTTAACTTTATTAAATTCCGGTAGCCAATCGATCAACGCTTGATCTAACGCTGTTTCAACCCGATAGACTTGTTGAATTTGTAGACTTTCTTCGTCATTATCATCGATTTGATCTTGAATCTCGTTTAATTTCAACGATTGAAACCATTGACCAAGTGTATTCAATGGAATAAAATTTAATTCAAATTCACAATTTGGATTTGTTAACATGCCCGATAAACGAGATGATAAACCCGTTGGACGACCACTAAATGGTCCCAAACATAATCGACGATAATCATAATCATTTGCATTTAAATTATCCCAAATTGTGACACGACGTTGAAACACCGTGTTCACTGATAAAATATGACTCACACTGATTTCACGAGACACGATATTCGGACCTTTTTACGCCACAAAATGGATTTAGATTAGTTTTACATATTGACTTGGTTTTTTTACCCGTCCAAAAAATATCAATATCAGGATGAAGACCACTGCCGATTGTTTGTAAATAAGGAGATTTGTCTAAAGTTGGTTTTGCCATTGTCGTACAATATTCTTTTAGCAAAGACAAAAAAAAAATATTTTCTTTTAAAGAAATTTTCAGTAAGAAAAAACCTGTTGGACAGAAGAGAAAAACATTCGGCTTATGAAGATAATCATAGATTTCATTGGTAACCGCGACTTGTGCATGTGCAAATGAACTAAACTGATCTTTATCTTGTTGTGTCATTTCATTTTCAATATCATCGAATAACAAAGCCCAATGTTCACAACCGAAACTACTTAACTTTAAATAAATAAAAAAAAACTTTTCGTTTTCTTATTCGAAAAACGAACGAACCTGATCGAGTTTTCTTTTTAAAAAGGTCAAATCTTTCTCCGAGGAATAGACAATATCTAAGCCTGGTGACAGTGCGTATACAAATTGAATTCCAAATCGTTTCGATAAATGAATCAATTGACTTAATTCAACTGATTCATCATGCGAATAGAGATCACGCCAACGTGATCGATGTTTAGCATCGTCTTTCGGCGCATAAACATACGTATTCAATCCGAATTTCAAACAACTAAATCAACATCTTTCAAGAAAATTAACTTAAGAAATCCAACGAACTATTCGAAAAGAGCTTTGCGTTGATTGAACGACCATGGACGACCGTAATATCCTTTACAAACAATCAAATCAACCATTTATTCAACTACAAATCATCGATCTACCTTCAATAACTCCGCAAAGAAAATTATTTGTTTTCATTATTTGATCTGAAAAAAGAAAACGTTGAAATGTTTTTTTTTTGTTTTCTTTATTATTTTATCATAAAAAAGCGAAAGTTATAAATTTATCTGACAAGAAAGAGAAAAGATAGATGTGTTAGGAGATTGTCACTGGAAGAGATAAATTTGTATGATAAATATCATTCCAAAACTGAATTAAATCATTGCCTCGATATCCGTGCAAACAAATCGATGAATTCGATTTCGATTTACTCGACAATCGATCCCAAATCGACAAATACGAAGAAAACAATCGATTATTCTCAATCATTTTTATCGACATCGAATAAGCCAACAGACCCATATAAATATCATCAAAACGAAAGAAACGAACGTATTTCGATGCTAAATTAAACAAACGAACATTCGATCTCGTCATTAGAAAGCAGCCAGCTGTTACATAGGGAGGATAACGATCGAACGGATATTCATCTAACGAAATGTACCAACGATCGTTATAGAAACGACGAGGACGAGAATCTTTGTAAACATAACCAGTGATGAATTGTCGTCGTTGATCGAATGTTAAATCACGATCATATTCGAGTTGATTTAGATAATCAAAGAGAAATTTGAGATTTAGATAATAATCGTCGTCGATAAATAAAACATATCGACGATGATCGAACGAGAATTCACTCGGTTTCGAACTGCAATACGAACTTATCCAACGAAGCATCATTAACATTTTATCTAAATTCGAACAAAAAAACAAACAGCTCGATTTTGTTTTCATTTTGTTTCTTTTTTACAAGAATTGTGATAATAATCGTCGGTTTTGTCGATTTGAATAAGATCTTTGTATTGTTGAGATTCACTCAAGATCGAAATATTCTTCGAACTCATTCCAACAACGAATGCAACTCGAATCGAATTGTTTTCGAAATTGAAATGATTTGCCCAAGTCAATCGAATCGCTTGTCGAGCATCGAAATTGCCAATTGCTGATTTAACTAAGATCAGTAGACGTGTTCGATTGCTTTTTATCGAACAAAAATCTTCGTTTCGAATTCGAAATTGATTTTCAATTGAATATTTCGGTGAACCTAAAAGTTTCTCGGCATTTTCTTCGTTGATTTCGTTTAAATTGATCTTTATTATTGACGAATCAAATTCATTCTCAAACGATTTCTCTAACCAAAGATAATACTGTAAACCAGTGAGAAGATTTAACAAATAAATAAACACGATTAAAACAAGAAATCTTAGTAATTTCGATGGATAAAGGCGAAGCATGGTTGATTAGATGTTTTCATTCGATTTGTTGTTGATCTGAAAGAAAAAAGAAAATGTGTCATCAGAAGGTAGGTTGGTGATTTCAATGCTAATCGTCATGATCGTTCAGTGCCCAATGCTGTTTCATCATATGACACTCTTTCTCCGACCGAGATTCGAACGAAGTCAATACTCTTTAACCATTCATCTGAAAATTGTTCGTAGTTCTTAACGAAAAACTACCGATCAGTTTTACAAATTAGAACCGATTGAAAGAAGAAATAGATTATTTATTTATTGAAAAATAAAAAAAAAACGAAGAAGATCGTCGATCAATTTTTGTAAATCTAACCAATCAATAAACTATGGGTAGTAGATGTCACCAACCGAGAAATCGGCTCCAGTTTATCAACAGACGGACAAATAT
>ERZ778029.2045-NODE-2045-length-14563-cov-4.291012_pt1 | contig 14563 bp, 11 predicted proteins | sample MGYA00375759_ERZ778029 | MGnify/ENA primary metagenome ERZ778029 (study PRJEB29350, sample SAMN05389819) | bioreactor metagenome | isolation source: Ammonium sulfate bioreactor | place: South Africa: University of Cape Town | collected 2014-04-04 ...
CCTGGAAGTCGCGCACGCCGTGCGGGTCGGCGACCAGCCCGCGACCGCGCGCCGCGGACTGGACGGCGCGAGCCAGGGCGACGAAGCCGGCGGCCTCGTGCTGGTCCTTGCCCCCGTCGACGGTCACCCCGCGGTAACGCAGGTCGATCATCAGCGGTAGCCCAGCCTCGTCGGCCAGCTGCGCCGTCGCCTCCAGCAAGTCCACACCCTGAACGAACGAGGCTGTCGGGTAGTGGACCGCCGCGGTCAGCATCAGCCGCCAGTCACCGGCTGCGGCGTCGTCGAAGACCCCGTGCTCGGTGGTGAGAGGGAACACGTCGACCTCGTTGCCCTCCGCGTCGGAGACCGTGCGCCACCACTGATTCTCGTAGGTGACGCGTCCACCGGCGGCCAGCAGCGCCGTCGTCGTTTCGCCGACCAGTTCCCACGGGGTGCCGGCGTCGAGGTGAATCCGGTTCCGCAGCGGCCGCGGCGCGTCCAGCTCCTGGAACCAGAGCCGTGGCTGGCGGCCCAACGGGTCGACCAGGCGGTCGTCCGCGTCCCGGTCGACGCGAAGGGCGGCCTGCCAGAACGGCACCAACGCGACGGTGTCGGCGGTGTCGATCGCGATCTGCATTCGCTGCACCGCGGCCGGGTCGGACCCGAGGCCGAGGTCGGCGGCGGCGGCCGAGATCTCCCGGGCGAGAGCTACGTCCCGATCGGTGAGCTGGCCCACGTCGTGGCTGAACAGCCGCAGGTGGACGCCGGTGGCGCGCAGGTCGATGTCGGGGTGATCCCCAGCGGCCTCGGCGAGTCCGGCCACCCGCCTCACGAACGCGGCTCCGTCACGATGCGAGTCGGTGTCGACCCACGCGTCGGCGCCGGCGTTCAACGCCCGCCAGTCCTCGGTGCCGCCGGCTTCCTCGAACTGCTGTGGGGTGAGGATCGTCATGACTCATCGTCCCTCTGCGCGGACGGTCCGCCCATCCCGAACACTTCCACCGCCCGGCTCCGGCGGATCGGTGCCACCAGTGGTTCACTGTCTACCGCCGCACCCACGGATCAGGACGGAGCAGACCATGGGCTACTTCATCGGTGTCATCCTGCAGACGGTGCTGCTGCCGGTCCTGTCCGGAGGGCTCGAGCTGGGGATCGGCGGCGGCGACCCGATCGAGGTGTTCGGGCGGTGGTGGGTGTTCTGGGGAGTCGGGACCCGGCTCCTGGTTGCCGGCTGCGTCCAGCTTCTGCGTCCGGACACGACCGCCCGCATCCTCGGCTCCGCCGAGGCCACACCCGCGGAGGTGCAGGTGGCCCGCGAGCTGTCGATGGCCAACGTCGGCATGGGTCTGGCCGGGCTGCTCGCCCTGGTGCCCGTGTGGGCGCCCGCCGCAGGCGCTGCTGGCGGCGCCTTCCTGCTGGCTGCGGGGCTCATGCACGTCCGCAAGACCGGCAAGAATCCGCAGGAGCTGCTGGCGACCTGGACCGACCTGCTCGTCGGAGTGGTGGTCGTCGTCTTCGTCGTCTACGCCCTGGTCGCCCGGCCGGCCTGATTTCGGCCGCGTGGGGGTTCGCACGGCCCCGGTCGGCTCACGCCAGAGCGGAGGGCCAACGATGGTGTCGCCACTGCGTCCACGTCGCGAATCCCGTCGGCGGGTCGTCGATGGGCTCGCTGCCGTCCAGCTCACCCGGGGTCGGGACGCTGATGATCGCAGCCCAGCCGGCCATCTCCTCCTCGGTCATGTGCCAGGTGGTGTGCGGCTGCTCGGCCAGCCGTCGGTCGATCCGCCTGCGCTGCTCCGCCGGGTCGAGTTCGAAGTACCGCAGCTCGACGGCCGCACCGATGTCCGTCGCCGCCTGGCGCAGCGCCGACCGCTCGTCGCGACCCCACAGGCCGAAGTCGATGACGACGTTGACGCCGAGTTGGAGCGCGCGCAGGCCGATCTCCACGAGCCGTCCCTCGATCACGTCGGACGCCTCGGACGGGTTCGCCGCCCCGTAGAGGGCCTTCATCCACTCGTCCTTCGTCAGCCGGAGTGCGTGGTGCTCGACCTCGATCCGGCGCGCGGCCGTCGTCTTCCCCGTGCCGGGAAGCCCCACCATGAGAAACAACGTCGCTGACTCCACCACACTAACTCCCGTCCGACGAGACAGCTCATCATCGCGCGATGCGCCCGGCGGTCGCACCTGACACCTTTCGCGTGCGGAGCGCCGGCGCGACTAGAGTCGCTGGTGGGCGGTGGGGCTCGCCCGTCAGCAGAAACCGTCGCGTTCGCGGCCAACGGTCCCTACCTCGTGCGCAGCCGGCTGGGCACGGAGGTGGGGTTTGTTCCCACTTCTCCAGCCTTCTCGCCCAGCCCGGCTGCGCGCGCCGCAGATTCCACGGCGGAGTCGCGAAGCGAAAGGAGCACGGCAATGGCTTTCGAGATCGAACGGGTGGATGCGCTGGAGGTGCTCGACTCCCGCGGGCGTCCGACCCTCACGGTGACGGTGGCACTGGGTGACGGGACGGTGGCCGAGGCGGGCGTCCCGTCCGGCGCGTCCACCGGCACCCGGGAGGCGGTCGAGCTGCGGGACGGCGATGCCGCGCGCTTCGGCGGCTCCGGGGTCACCAGGGCTGTCGCGAACGTGAACGGCGAACTCAACGACGCATTGGCCGGACGGACGTGGGACGACCTCGCCTCCGTCGACCAGGCGATGCGCGATCTGGACGGGACGCCGAACAAGGCCCGTCTCGGGGCGAACGCCCTCATCGGCACGTCGATGGCCCTTGCCCGGGCGCTGGCAGCGTCCGCCCACGAGCCGCTGTACGAGTGGCTGCCCGGCTTCGGCCAGCCAGCCCGGATGCCGGTGCCCTGCTTCAACGTGCTCAACGGGGGCGCCCACGCTCCGAACCCGCTGGACTTCCAGGAGTTCATGGTCTGCCCGCTGGGTGCCCCATCCATGGCCGAGGCCGTCCGCGCCGGCGCCGAGGTGTACGCGGCGCTGAAGAAGAGGCTAGCGGCCGGTGGCCACGCGACCGGACTCGGCGACGAGGGCGGCTTCGCACCTGACCTGGCCGAGCCCGAGGAGGTGCTGGAGCTGATCGTCCAGGCGATCGCCGACGCCGGCTACCCGACCGGCAGCGAGGGTGTCGGCATCGCGCTCGATCCGGCTGCATCCGAGTTCTGGACGGCTGACGGCTACCGGGTCAACGGCCAACTGCTGTCCAGCGGCGACCTGATCGCCCGGTACGCCGAGATGATCAACCGGTTCCCGATCTGGAGCCTCGAGGACGGCATCGGGGAGCAGGATCCGGAGGGTTGGAAGGCGATCACCGCTGAGCTGGGCGGGCGTATCCAGATCGTCGGCGACGACAACTTCTGCACCAACCCCGAGATCATCACGGCGGCCATCGCGGACGGCATCGCGAACGCCGCCCTGATCAAGGTAAACCAGATCGGCACGGTGTCCGAGACCCTGGACGCCATGCGGATCTGCCACGAGGCCGGCTATGGCCAGATGATCTCGCACCGCTCGGGTGAGACGCCGGACACCTTCATCGCCGATCTCGCCGTCGCCACCGGCTGCGGCCAGATCAAGACCGGTGCGCCCGCCCGCGGCGAGCGGATCGCGAAGTACAACCGGCTCATCCGGATCGCCGCCGAGCGCCCGGACCTCCCCTACGGCCTGGACCGCTGAGCTCGTCGGCCGAGGGCGTCGGGTTCGGCCGGGTGCCATCCCGGCCGGACCCGGGACCTCGGATCGGAAACCCTTGGTGTGATCGAGCGGAGATCCCGGCGTCCGCCGGGATGACGACGAAAGGGTGGGTCGGCCGCGATCCCGGCATCCGCCGAGAACGCAACGATGGCCTCGCCGAGCCCGACTATCGGCCCGGGCGAACCCTCGGTCCGGGCCCCACCGCAGTCCGAACCCGACCGCCAGACCGAACCCCCGTCGTCCCGGGCCCCGACCCGGGACCCCAGACGCAACACACCAACCGGGATCCAGGCGTCCGCCGGGACGACGAGGTGGGACATCCGCGACCCCGGAACGCCGAGACGACTGTGGGACGGGCCGCGAACCACGGCCGCGCGCCGAGCCCCGACCCATCGGTCCGAGCCCGACCGCCAGACCCGAACCCCCGTCGTCCCGGGCCCCGACCCGGGACCCCGGGACGAAACACACCAACAACACCGACCGAGATCCCGACCTTTCCGGGATGACAGAGTGGTGATCTTCCAGGAGGGTCGTCTCATGCCCGATTCAGTGCCGGACGCTTCGCAACGCGAGCGCTGGGCCACGCCCGGCGTCCTCGGCGTCGGGGCGGCCTCGTTCTTCTCCGATGCCGGGCATGAGATGGCCACGTCGCTGCTGCCGGGCTTCGTCACCGGCGTCCTCGGCGGCGGTGCGTCGGCCCTGGCCGCGATCGAGGGTGTCGCCGACGCCCTCACCGGTCTGACCAAGCTGGCGGGAGGCCCGCTGGCCGCCGACCCCCGCCGTCGCGGACGCCTGGCCAGCGGCGGCTACCTCGGCACGGCGCTCGCGACCGCGGCCATCGGTGCGACGACGGCGATCTGGCAGGTCGCCGTGCTGCGGGCCCTGGCGTGGATCTCCCGCGGGCTGCGGTCGCCGGCCCGGGACATGGTGCTCACCGACCTGACCCGCAGGGAGCACACCGGCAAGGCGTTCGGGGTCGAGCGGGCCGGGGACAACCTCGGCGCGATCGTCGGCCCGCTGCTGGCCTCGGTGCTCGTCGGCGTCATCGGCGTCCGGTGGACGATCCTCGTCGCGTTCATCCCGGGAGTCCTCGCCGCGGTCGCGATCACGGTGGCCGTCCGGGAGACCAGGGCACAACTGACCCAGGGTGAGGCCAAGGCACGGCTGTCCTTGAACCTGCGAGAGCTCCGGCAGGCCGGGCTGGCGCGAGTGCTGGCCCCGGTGGCCTGCTTCGAGCTGGGGAACCTCGCCACCACCCTGCTGATCCTCCGGGCGACGGACCTGCTGACGGCCTCCGGCTGGACGGCGCCCGCGGCAGCCAGCGCGGCCATCCTCGCCTACGCCGGGCACAATGCCGTCGCCGCCGGCACCTCGCTGCTGGCCGGGCAGCTGAGCGACCGGCGCGGCCCGCGACTGGTCTTCGGCGCCGGCGCCGTTGTCTACGTCGCCGCCTACGGCGTGTTCGCTCTCGGCGGCGGACTGCCGGCCGTGCTGGTCGGCTTCGCGCTCGCCGGCATGGGCATCGGTCTGGCCGAGACCGCGGAGTCCGCCGTGGTGGCGCTCAGTACGCCGACGGCCGTCCGCAGCCAGGCCTTCGGCGTCCTCGGGCTCACCCAGTCGCTGGGCGACATCGGGGCGACCGTCGTCGCCGGGCTGCTGTGGTCGCTGGTCTCCCCCACCGTCGCGTTCGGCTACGCCGCGGTCTGGATGCTGGCCAGCGTCCTGGTGCTGCGGCTGGTCCGCCGGCCCGTCGTCGCGGCCTAAGCCCGGCTAGAGCGTGAGGCTCTCCAGGACCTCCAGGTCGGCATCGATGGCCGCGAGGTCGTCCGGACGGCTGTCGACCAGCTGCTCACACGTGCGGACGATGGCGGCGAGCTGCCCGATGTGGTCGTCCAGCGTCTGATTCAGCCTTCGGGTGGCCGCCTCCGCCGTTCGGTAAGCGGTTCGGGTCAGGTTCTTCTCCACCTGCCAGGGCACCATCGAGACGAAGTGCCGATGCACCGCACCGCGTGCCAGGCCCATCGGCACCGCCCACGACACCACCTCCAGGTGGCTGTCGAAGATCGCGCCGACCATCACGTCCACCGGATCGAGGGCGGCAGGGTGCAACTCCGGCACAGGCAGGGTCAGTTCCTCGCCGGTGGCCTCGCTCACCAACCGCTCGAGGCGCTGCAGGAAGGCCTCGCCCATCCGCTGGACCGGTTCCAGCCCGTCGGCGAGCAGGCCGTCCAGACCGTGCGTGGCCCGCTCGCCGAACGGTCCCAGAGCCTCTGTGAGGGCCTGCTCGATCCAGCTGTGGAAGTGCGCCGTCTCGCCGGCGAGGGTGCCCTTCCACGTCGGCAGCTCCCGCTCCAGGTCGCCCACGACACCCCGGACGACGGACGGCAGGGCCCGGCGGACGGCGTCCTGCGTCGTCGCGACCATCGCGTCGCTCACGGGACGGAGCTGTGCTCGCGCCTGCTGGGCGAGCGTCGGCAGTCGGCCGGTCTCGACAGCCAGAGCCCGGCGCAGACCCTCGACGGCTAGGTCGGTGCTGGTCGCGGCGGCCCTCGCCAGCCGGAGGTAGCTGCGGCACTCGCCCGTCAGCTGTCCGGTGCGATGCTCGGCGAGTCGGGTCGAGACCGTCCGGTGGTTCTCGTTGAGGCCATGCAGCAGCTCGCGCAACTGCTCTCGCTGCGCCGCGTGCCGGCCAGCGGTCGAGATCGCCACGATCGGCGGGGTCAGGCCGGTGCGGTCGTGCAGCTGCCCACGGATGTGCGCGGTCACCGCGCACAGGTCGGCCTGGTCGAGCAGGTCGATCTTGGTCAGGACGACGATGATGTTCGGCGTGTGCGGCTGGACGAGCCGGACCAGTTCCACGTCGTCGTGGCTCAGCGGCTGCGTGGAGTTGACGGCGATCAGCGCGGCACCGACGTTGGGCAGCCATCTGAGGCTCGTGCCGGTGTTGTGCTCCCAGCTGCTGCCGGTTCCCGGCGTGTCGACCAGGACGAGGTGGTCGAGGTCGGCCAGCGCCGGGCTCTCGACCTGGACCCACTCGACCTGGCGGACGTTGTCAGGGTTGCCGCTCTCGGTCGTCCAGTCGGCGAGCAGGGCCGGCCCGATCGCGAACGCGTCGCCCGCTGTCGGGAACACCCGCACCGTGAGCCGCGGGCCGGAGCGGAGCCGGGTGATCACCGCGGTGGCCGGAATGGCCTGCACCGGCAGCAGGTCCTCCCCGAGCAGCTGGTTGAGCATGCTGGTCTTGCCGGCCTTGAACCGGCCGAGCACGGCGACGCTGACGACGTCGTCTGTCGCCTGGAGCCGGGCCGTCTCAGCGCGCTGCTCGATCCCCTCCAGGTGGTGCCGCCCGGCCAGCGCGGCAAGCCTCTCCAGGTCGGACGCACGGTCGGGCGCCGGCGCCGGAAGGACCTCCTCACCGTCTGCGGGCAGAGTCGTCCGGAGCATCTCGATCACGGGCCGCCTATCGGGTCCGGGACGGACGCTGCGCGAACGCGGTCTCGATCGGGTCGTCCTTGCTGTTCGCAACGACGAGCCGCCAGCCGGATTCATCGTGACGCAGCAGGCTCCAGCAGCCCGTCCGCGGCTGGACGTGGGGCGTGTGTCCTGGCGCCAGCCGGTCCAGCAGGATCCGGATGACGGCGTCGTGGCTGACCACGGCCACGGCGACGTCCCCGGCACCGGCGACGAGGTCGTCGAGCGCAGCCTCCGCCCGCGCCGCCACGGACTCGGTGGTCTCCACGCCGGGGGCGGCGTCCAGCGAGCCGTACTCCTTGCGGACGTCCGCGGCCGAACGGCCGTCGAACCGGCCGTAGTTCCGGTCGAGCAGCCGTGGGTCGGTCTCGAGTTCGACCCCGGCCACCTCCGCGATCGGCTGCGCGGTCTCCACGGCTCGGGCCAGCGGACTGGAGACGACGCGCGAGAGTCCGACGTTCCGCAGCTGGCGGGCGAGATCGCGGGCCTCCGCGAAACCGACCAGGTCCAGGTCGGGGTCGAGCCGGCCCCGGAGCAGTCCGGCCACGTTGAGCTGGGTGCGGCCGTGACGGCACAGATAGACGTCGGTCATGCGCTGATCCTCTCCTGGGAGGTGGTGGGTTGCCGTGGGACGGAACCGGGAGCGCCGACGGCGTCCGCGGTTCCGAAGACCTGTCGATAGATGTCCATGCCGTGGCTGGTGGACGCCGGCGATCCGGCCAGTACCCGGTGGGTGCGGACGCCGTCCTCGCGCCGTTCGGCGGTCAGGAAGACCGTGCCCGGTCGATGCTGGTAGTGGCGGGCCAGCCGGTGGAAGTGCGTCACCATCAGCACCCGGACGCCGTGGTCGAGCAACGCGTCCAGGATGTCGGCGGCGAGGTAGGTGCCCTCGACCTCGTCGGTCGAAGCGAACGACTCGTTCATCAGCAGCAGGTCGCCGGGACGGCAGCGGTCCACGATCCGGCTCATCCGGACGAGTTCCTCCTCCAGCTTCCCGCTGGCCAGGTCGTCGTCCTCGGAGCGCCGGAAGTGGGTGTGCACCGACGGCGCGACCGCGGCCCGGTAGGACGTCGCGGGCACGAACATCCCGGCCTGCAGCATCAGCTGGGCACAGCCGATGCTGCGCAGGAAGGTCGTCTTGCCGCCCTGGTTCGCGCCGGTGAGGAGCGCGAAGTCCACCCGCGGACCGGTGAGGTCGTTCGGCACCGGCGCCTCGGCGTTCCTGATCGCGTGACTCAGGCAGGACAGGTCGACCGCGGCCATCGCGTCGGAAGGCGTGCCCGGCACCGGCCAGCAGGTCGTGATCCCGAGGTCGCCGAGCCGGTCGTGCAGCTGGAGGCAGCCGACGTAGAAGCCGGTCTCCCAGCGGAGCTGGCGGAAGAACCCGACGACGTGCTCGCACGACCGTCCCAGTGTCGCGGCCACGTCGTAGATGGCGTCGTTGCGAAGCTGGGCCAGAGCCTGGGCGCCGGCCTCGTCCCGCTCCGCGATGGTGAACCGGAACCGTCCCTGCCCGCCGAATCCGAGGACGGCCCACCACGGCGGGCGTTCGCGTCGCGGCGCCAGCAGCTCCAGCGAGCCGAGGAGGCCGGACGCGTCGAGCCGGGCGCGAGACAGGACGCCCTGGGGAAAGCCGAGTTGGTTCAGCAGGGTCGCCAGCTCCCCCAGGTAGGCGGTGTCCAGTTCCGCGATCAGGCGCTGGTAGAGCTCGGTCAGCCCGGCCGAGGTCGCGTACGGCAGCCGGTTCGCGGCGAACGCGGCCAGCTCCCGCAGCAGCGGCAGCAGGGCCCGCAGCCCGTGGATCGACCGGGACAGCAGTGACTCGGCCGTCTTGCCGCCGTACATCCAGATCGAGTGCTGGCTCTCCAACGCCCGGCCGGCCAGGTCGAACAGCGCCCGCATCCCGGCCGGGTCGGCGAGCGCGTCGGCCAGCACGTGCTGCCGCCAGGCGATCTGGACCGGATCGGTCAGTGGGTTCAGCAGGACGGCCGGACACAGCTCGTCCAGCCGCCGGTCGGGCTGCATCAGCTCCAGGACCGGCCCGAGGTCGAGGTCGGCGACGAGGTCGTCGGCGCCGTCGGCCGGCTTCGCGTCGAGGTCGGCCTCGCGGTCGGAGAACAGCAGCCGGACCTTCATCCCAGCCTCCTGGCAAGGTCCTCGCTCGACAACCCGTGCCTGGTGGCGAGCGCTGCGGCGTGCGAGCGTCCGGCGGGCGGCTGGTGACGGAAGCGGAAGGTCGGCCGGGTCGGGTCGTCGGCTGCGACCTGGCCGACGAGGCTGGCAGCGCCGGGCACCGAGGTCACCAGGTCCTCGAGGAACGTCACCCAGAGCACCCGGCAGCCGACCGCGGTGAACTCCGGGACGACGACCTGCGACAGTTCGAGCGCGTCCTCCGCGGACGTCGCCGAGAACAGCTCGTTCAGGACCAGCAGTGCCGAACCGGTCGCCGCCACCATCACCTCGTGCAGGCGGGCGATCTCGTCGGCGAGCCCACCGTGCTGGTTCTCCGGATCGTCCGGCTGCGGGAAGTGGGTGAGCACCGGGTTGAGCAGGGGCAGCGTCGCCGTCCGGGCCGGCACCGGCAGGCCGAGGGACGCCAGGTAGGCGAGCTGCGCGATGGCCCGGGCGAAGGTCGTCTTGCCTCCCTGGTTCGGCCCGGTGACGAAAGCGATCCGCTCCCCGCGCGAGAGCGCGAGGTCGTTCGGAACCAGGGCCGGGTCGCCCGGACGGGACCGCAACGCCAGGGCGAGGTCGACGACGCCCTCGACGGACAGCCGACCGCCCGCGGTGCCCACGAGCACCCGGGGACGGCACCACTCGACGCCCTGCGCAGCCAACTGGTCGGCAACCTTCCAGAAGCCGAGGAAGAACCTCAGCTCCTCCCCCAGCCGCTCCAGATCGGCCGGCAGGAAGTCCTCGTGGACGGCCGCGAAGCGATGCACCCGAGCGAACGTCTCGGGCCGCAGCTCCGCGACCAGGCCGATCGCCTGCGCCTCCACGTGGTTCAGGTAGCGCCGCGGCCGAGCGGGGACGACGGTCCGGGCGCCGTCGACCATCTCGAAGCGCGAGAAGAAGGCGGCGATCTCCCCCGCCCAGCCGGCCCGTCCGCTGTCGACGTCCACCCACACCGTGCCCGCCTGCAGGCCGAGCTCGACCGCCGGGCCACGCAGTTCGGTGAGCAGGTCGGCGCTGCCCCTGGCCAGGTCCTGGAACGCGGAGACTGCCTGGTAGTCCCGCAGGTGGCCGCAGACCCCGGACAGTCCGGCCGATTTCGGATGGGCCTCGGACAACGCCTGCGCGAAGCCGGTCACCGCGGTGCAGAACCGGGCGATCGCCTCGAGCAGGTTCAGCTCAGCCGGGACCGGATAGTGACCCGCACGCTTGGCGGTGATCGAGTTCCGCGCCGACGACATCGCGGCCTCGAAGTGCTCCGCCGCACGGCGGATCGCCGGCGTCCGCAGGTCGTCCACCACATCCTGGCGGTACTCGATCACCGAGACGTCGGTGACCGGGCGGTGCCACACGTCCTGTTGGAAGCCGCCGGGAGCCATCGCCGAGATCACCTCGTCCAGGTGCAGGTCGTGCAGCGATCGTTCGATCGCGGTCGTCGTCGCCGGGACACCCGGCGCCAGCAGGCTCGGACAGACCGGTGGCGCCGCGAGTTCGCTTGAGCGTGCCGGGTCGCGGGTCGGGAAATCGGTGAGTTGCGTCGCTGAACGCATGACAGTCCTCTACTCAGTAGGGACCGTTAGCGTTCGCGGTTGCGGCGAGCCCCATCGCCGTTTCTTCGACTCTACCCGTCCTGGTCGCAGAATCCTCGCTCAGACCGCAGCGGGCGTGGGCCGCGGCCGGGAACTCCGTGCCGGCCGCGCCGTCCCGCACGACGCAGCCCGACCGGGCGTGAAGGCTGGAGGGAAAGTGAGAGAAAACCCCACCTCCGCGTCCAGCCGGACTGCGCACAGGTAGGGACCGTTGGCCGCAGGTGCGGCGTTTTCGCTTCAGGGGTGAGCCCCTCCACCCCGGGCACACCCTAACCGAAGACGGCGGCCGGCCTCCGGTCAGTGCCGAATCCTGCGAGTCGGCTGGACGCGTCTTGGGAACTCGCGCTAGGTTGCCCATGGCGATGGAACCCGCCGGGGCCCACTCAGAGGCCCGAATCGCGTGAACGCTAATGGCTCCTCCCGACGACCAGAGCTGGGAGAGTCATGGCCACGCGTTGCCGTGCATCCGGGGGTGACCCCTCGTGAACCTCGTCCTTCCGCTTCCGCTCGTCCAGGCGCTGCAGGTGCTCACCATCGCGCTCGGCGCTCCGCTCGTCACCGGCGTGATCGCCACCGCGGAGGGGCGGCTGCAGGGCCGGCGCGGGCCGCGCCTGCTGCAGCCCTACCACGACCTGGCCAAGCTGTTCGGCAAGGAGTCGCTGGCGCCGACGGCGAGCGGCCTCTTCTTCGTGGTCGCCCCGTTCCTGGCCCTGGGCTGCTACCTCACCGTGCCGCTGCTCATCCCGGTGCTGACCAGCTATCCGCTGCCGCTGGGCGACATGGGTGACATCCTCGGCGGCAGCTTCATCCTCTCCCTCGGCAGCTTCGTGGTGGCGGTGGCCGCCGCCGAGACCGGCGACCCGTACGCGCAGCTGGGATCGAGCCGGTCGAAGACCTTCGGGGCGATCACCGAGCCGGTGATGCTGCTGGTCGTCTTCACGGTGGCGATCGTCACCGGCACCGACCTGCCCTACGTGCTCGGGGCGACCGTCCGCAGCGGGCCGGACCAGATCGTGCGCCCGGCCCACCTGCTGGTGTCCGCCGCGCTGTTCATGGTGATCCTGTTCGAGACCGGACGGATCCCGGTCGAGGCGCACGGCTCGACCACCGAGCTCGGGATGATCGAGGAGGCCCGCACCTTCGAGCACTCCGGTCCCTTCCTGGCCGCGCTGCGCTGGGGATCGTGGGTGAAGCAGCTGGTGCTGTTCACGATCTTCCTCAACGTGTTCGTCGCGCCGTGGGGGATGAGCGCCAGCGCCCGGCTCGGCGACGTCACCCTCGCGATGGTCGCGCTGCTGGCCAAGGCGCTCGTGCTGGGGCTGGTGATCGCGGTCATCGACACCTCCTTCGCCAAGCTCCGGCTGTTCAAGATCACCGAATTCGTCGCCGCGGCGTTCCTGCTCGCCGTGCTCGGGCTGTTCACGCTCTACCTCGGGGGAGGCTAGCCATGACCGACGTGACCCAGTCCGTGCCGGGGCTCTACGACGGCGTCGCGAGCAGCATCGCCGTGGTCGTGCTGCTGCTGGAGTTCCTGATGCTGCGGGCGGCGATGCTGCGGGCGCAGGTCCGGCTCTACGCCGTCCAGTCGTTCGCGGTCAGCCTGCTCGCCGTCGCGGTCGCCTATGGACGCGACGTGCCGGAGCTCTACGTCCTGGCGGCCCTGTCCTTCCTGCTGAAGGCGGTGGCGGTGCCCGCCGTCCTGCTGCGGCTGATGCGCAACGCCGACGCCGAGATCGCCGGCTCCGGCGTCCTCGGCGTGGCCAGCGAGGTTCTGGTCTCGATCGTGGTGGCCGGCGTCGGCTTCTTCCTGGTCGGACAGCTGGGCATCGAGTCGGACGTCCTCCCGTCGGCGGCGCTGAGCCTGTCGGTAGCGGTCGTGCTGGTGGCGTTCGTGCTGATGATCATGCGCCGGGACGTGGTCAGCCAGGCCGTCGGCTTCTTCTCCCTGGAGAACGGGGTCTCGCTGGCCAGCCTCGTGGTAGCGGCCGGGATGCCGCTGATCCTCGAAGTGGCGTTCCTGTTCGACCTGCTGGTCGCCGTCGTGGTCTTCGGTGTGCTGATGCGCCTGCACCACGCCCGCACCCAGAGCCTGTCCACCGAGATGCTCACCAGACTGCGAGGCTGACCGTGACCACCGCGCTCGTCCTGCTCGTCATCGTCCCGCTCGCGGCGACCGTGGCGTGCGTCTGGCTACCGCTGCGCGCCGCCCAGGCCGCGACCCTCGCGTCCGGGCTGGTCTCACTGGGTCTGGTGCTGACGCTGCTGTGGGCACCGGGCCAGAGCGTCGAGGCCGGCTGGCTGATGGTCGATCCGCTCTCGCTGGTCTTCCTGCTGGCCGTCGGCTTCCTCTACCCCGCGGTCGCCGCCTACTCGATCGGCTACCTGGCCGACGAGGCCAACGCGGCAGCGGCCGCCGGACCACAGGCCCAGGCAGACTTCGAGCGCTACGCCCGCCGGTTCAGCCTCGGCCTCAACGCGTTCGCCTGGGCCATGCTCTGCGCACCGGCCGTCAACGGCCTGGCGCTGCTGTGGGTGGCCATCGAGGTGACCACGGTGATCTCCGCGCTGCTGGTCGCCATCGACGCGACCGACGGCGCCACCGAGGCCGCCTGGAAGTACGTGCTGATCGCCTCGTCCGGGCTGGGCATCGGGCTGCTGGCCACCGTCTTCATGTACTACGCAGGCGCCCAGGTGCTGGGCCAGTCCTACGACCTGGCGTTCGCACCGCTGCTGCAGCACGCCGCGCAGTTGCCGGCCACGCCCGTCCGGCTGGCCTTCGTGCTGGCCGTGCTCGGCTTCGGCACCAAGGTCGGCCTGTTCCCGGTCCACACCTGGCTGCCGGACGCCCATTCCGAGGCCCCCAGCCCGGTCTCCGCACTGCTGTCCGGTGCCCTGCTGGTGGTCAGCTTCTACGCGATCCTCCGCTACCTGCAGGTGGCCCAGCTCACCCTCGGCGCCCAGTTCCCGCACGACGTCCTGCTGATCTTCGGAGTGGCGTCCCTGGCGCTCGCGGCTCTGTACCTGCTCGACCAGCGCGACCTGAAACGCCTCCTCGCCTACTCCTCGGTGGAGCACATGGGGATCCTGGCGATCGGGGTCGGCTTCGGCGCGCCGATGGCCGCGGCCGGCGTGCTGCTGCACGTGCTGGGACACGCCGCCGCCAAGGGATACGCGTTCATGGGCTCCGGGGTGCTGGTGCGCCGGTTCGGCACCAAGGATCTGCACCGCCTCCGGGGCGGGCTCGACGCGCTCCGCTGGACGGGTCCGCTGCTGCTGCTCGCCGTCCTGGCGCTGTCCGGGATGCCGCCGTTCGCCCTGTTCCGCAGCGAGTTCCAGATCGTCGTGGGCGGCTTCACCACCAGCGCGTGGGCGGCGGCAGCTCTGGTCGGCCTGGTCGTGATCGCCTTCGCCGGGCTGGCCGGCAGCATCACGTCCGTGCTCTTTCGACCCCGGGTCGCTGCCGACGACCAGGACGAGGTCGCCGCGATGAGCCGGGCCGGCAGCGGCTGGATGCTCGCACCCGTGATCGCCGGGGTCGTGGTGCTGATCGTCCTGGGCGTTCATCCGCCCGCTGTGCTGTCCGACCTCCTGGCGCGGGGTGCGGCCGAGCTGACCGGAGGCCAGTGATGACGATGATCACGACAGGACGGCGGACG
>ERZ778029.2048-NODE-2048-length-14551-cov-3.916460_pt1 | contig 14551 bp, 11 predicted proteins | sample MGYA00375759_ERZ778029 | MGnify/ENA primary metagenome ERZ778029 (study PRJEB29350, sample SAMN05389819) | bioreactor metagenome | isolation source: Ammonium sulfate bioreactor | place: South Africa: University of Cape Town | collected 2014-04-04 ...
TTTGTATAAAGTCTGTCCAAATCAACCAATTTATTATGAACAAGTAATTAATAAAAAATAAATAAATAAACTCTCTCTCTCTCGTTTATAGTCAAGTCAAACTCTTGAGATGATTTCTCGAACATTAATTCAACTTGAAGAAACATTTATTCACTATTTTAAAAATAATTTGCCACTAACCATGGACGAATTCATCGTTGTTTCTCATCAACATAAGGTTAGAAAATGCTGCATGCATTCAATCAGAAACCAGATGGGTTTAAATAGGAGACAAGCGTTTCTTTTTTTTGCTTTCGACAGACAATTAAGCCTTTAAGATAAAACCGCAACGTACTTGACTAATCAATTGTTAAATGTTGAAACATTATTCGATAGGGTCTAAATCGGTCATCAGTATCAATCAACCTTGTTGTTTATTTCCGTCTAGGCAAACAACTATTTTCCATTATCCACAGACACAAAACTCTGTCCTTTTCTTCTTCGGTACAGATATAGCAGAAGCACAGCAAAAAAAAAAAGAAAGAAAGACACGAAGAATTCTAAGTAACAAAATAACAGTTCGACAGACATGATGTTATCCATACTACAACACAAAAGACATCGTATTCGTCATTAACAGTCAACATAACCAACGACGTATACACAAGCAATTGGCATGATCAAAACCTTGTGTTCATTAGACGATCAAACGTGAATATGCAACGATCTTTTTCATCCTCATATGTCGATCGTTCATCAACGGCAACATGTCGACAAACAAGAGCAAATCACACAAATGATTATGATCGGTCTCATTATCGAACATGTCTTCAACGTGCATCATCAGCGAGTAGTTGTTCATCAGCATGTTCGAACGCAAGTGCAAACTATCGAATCCTACCCGTACGATATTCATCAGTTGATCGACATTTACCTCAAATAACATCCAATGAACATGGCATCAACGTACGCATTTGTTTTGATCGGCCACATCATCATCGACATCATCGAAAAAACAAAAACCAATATCATTCTTCTTCAATGTTAGATCCGAATCAATCGAATATAACCTATATCGAAACACGATCGATAGTTCGAAGCGATTCGAATGATAATCTCCCTAAGACTTCTGTTAAATCATTGTATGCACCTAATAGTCTTGCTTCACGAGCGATTCGAGAGGATGAGGAATGATAAAATTCTACAAATTTGCCTTCTTATTCTTCTTCTTTTTTTTCAGGAGTTTGAATGCAATCTCCTTACTCAAGCGAGTCGAATTCAAGAGATTCGAAGTGAATACAATCATCAAGAATTACGTTCATTAGTTAATCAAACATCTGATCATGTTCAACGACTATTCACAACTTCAAATGTTTATTCCGACAAGTAGAATTTTTTGTTTTACAATTCAAATGCAAAAACAAAGAATTCTTTTAGATTGAATCTTGCTGAACGAGCTATACATCTTCTGAATAATCTAACAAGTGAATTAATTGAATTCGAAACTCGTCTTTGTTCGCAAACGAATTTACTCGACGATGAAAATCATATTCATCGTCAATTAACCGATATTGATTATTTATTCAATCGTATTCCTATTCTCGAGAAGTCGATTAGTGAACTTCTCGAACTCAGTCGACAATTCGATAATCAACGATTAGTTCATACAAGTGAACAATTAGCAAATCGATGGCAATTCATACGAAAGGAAATCTCGTTGAGACAACGAACACTTGGACAAATTTGTGATTCGTATCGAGTGTTTCGAAATCTATTCGAACAAGAACAAATGATTTTCAATCATTTCGAACGGAGAGTTCGAAGTCTCGAACCACTTTCGATTGACATCGAACGACTTCGACGAAATACTAAAGTCGTCACTGTAAAAATCTTTCGAAAAAGAAAAAAACATTTGATTATTCTCGTTTTTTTTTCTGTAAAAGGATCTTTTTATCGAACTTCTCAATCGATCTCAACCGATCGAATATATGAACGATGTTGCCGTCAAACTCATCGAAGAAATTAAGGTTCGATTTCCTCTCGCTGCATGTTTTTCAAACGAAAAAAAAAAGTCACTGCACACTAACAAATCATTATTAACTCTCACATAGGTGCATGATAATAATCTAACAAAATTTCACAGTTTCATAAATTCCTATGCCAAAACTCAACAACAACAAACACCGACAATCGTTCGTGATCAAGTCGAACTATTCGATCAGTAGGATTCTCTTTTTGTTTGAATCTATTCATTCGATTGATTTGATTCGATCAGACGTTATGCAACTCTTCTCTCCAATATGCAAGAATATCTTCGTTTATTTCTCAAAAATTCAAATCAAGTAAAACGCGATTTTCAAAGTGCAAAACACTTCGACATGTTGCCGTTCGTTCGTTTTTTGTCTAGACAATTCATCTTCCGATCGACTCAGCATCATCAATAGTTCATCTCTATCGAAGTTCAATCGCATCAAGATACAATCTCATTTTAGATAAATCCAATGAACAAATCGTTTCATCTTCAACAGGTCAACGAGATTATGATATAACTAAAGGTAATGAACCATGTATATATACTACATTTATCTTCGGAGATCAATCGCATACACGTGCGAAGAAGAAGAAGAATAATTATCATATATGTGTAGAAAAGATAAGAAGATACTCTCCTTTTGAACAAGGTCAATCTCGATGAATACATTTGCATCTTTCTTTTATGATCAACTGAACTTGAAGAAGGTCAGATTGTATTAAATACGGATAGAACGAAAGAGGGTTAGACGAAATTAAATCTGTCCTTGTTCATTGGCAGTTTCGATTGGATGAACTTTCGTTCTATCATTGATTTAATCCATGTGTGGTTGGAGATGTTGATTTATCTTTTGGTATCAAGTTAAGCAAAAGCAAGAAAAAGATAAATAAATGTAAATTTATATCTTTCGTTGTCTTGTCGGACATGAATATTTGTTTGTAAAAGATTGATGCAACAGCTGATGATGATTTTCGACTGCAAACAATAACACATCGCGTCTACTTAGTCTGGTTTACTATCTCTATTTTTCTATCAATGACATTTTCAAGGAATTTCTTCTCTATTTACCGCATAGACTTTGTATCGAGATAGTTTCAGTACATATTGAATATGGCAATTAGAAGTTCTATTATTATCGATAATTGTTTTAGGAAGAAGGAAAGTACGATGTACCCGATTGTTTGACTGTCATCTGTGTTAGTTATAAACAAACAAAACAGTTCTAATCTCTAGTTACATATTTGTTGCTGAAACTAAGTGTTAGTTCAATAATTTGGTAACGGACGTATCAATCTATGATGAATGTGTCTACATGGAATGAATAAGTGGGTGAGGGTTAAAAGCAGTAAAAAAAGTATATATGCGCATGCTCTTTTTTGTTCTCTCACAGCTTCCTATGTTGTCCGTTCGACCGTTGTTGTGGACGCTGCTGATTTAGTACATTCATCATATATGTATATACGTATATATATATTCCTTTTTACGTCATCAAGCTCGTTTTGAAAAAAAAATGAGACGTATATGTCTACAAAGCAAATTTTGAAGTGAAGAATAAACATCTAGTTCTCCTCCTCTCTCTCTCTCTGACCGCTCTCTCTCTCTGATAAAATGAAAGATTTCTGATGATGTCATACAATATGTTCTATTTCTCTTAGATTTTATTGACTTGTCAAATGGAAAGGTCGCTGCTGATCATCCATTAGCATCTCAAGATACTTCGGTTTCACTTGAAACAACATATGTTATTCCATCGACAGTCAATAATCGCACACATGAACCCACTCGATTTATTATTAAATCGACTCAACAATATCCATCATCAACATTAATTACAAATTCGAAATCAAATGATATGATACAACGAAAAAATCTCTCGTTTATTGATGCGGTCAATAGCAAATATCTCGATTTGTCAACGGGTCTCTTTTCTTCCTCTCCTTCTTCATTCTTTCTTTCTTCTTCTTCTTCTTCGTCTTATTCTTCTCCTCTTTTTTCTTCCTCTATATCGACGCCCGACCAACATCGCCATTCTCACAACCATTTCTCTTCGTCGGCACATACAACTACAACCAACAACAAAAATCTTCTCTCTACGTCGCCGTTGTCGGTGAATAATCATCCTCGTTCTCCCGTTGGTGTAGACTCTACAATAACCACAACTAGTGCAACAGCGGCCATTACATTAAAAGAGGCGATCGATAGAAATATTCTTGACGCGCGTAGCGCCTACGTCGTCGATACGGTCGAACAACGGTATGTTAAAACACAAGATGAAACAAAAAAAAACAATAACAAAATATCGAGAACTTTTTCTATTCGGGATATTCGAAAATATTTGTTTTGTTTACTTCGAAGTCTACCGTGAAAAGCAATCAACGATGTAATATAGGCACTTATTCTTATTCTTATATGAAATTCAAGAAGAGCTTCGTGTGTTTTTTTTGTATTCGACGAAATCACGTTCATTCGTAGTTAGCATACGAATAAGAAACTGATACATGTATGTGTATCGATATAAATTATACATATATCAGACACAAAAAAGAAAGAAGTCTGTTCTTTATCTTAAGTTTCTAATAGAATCTTTATAATGTATATACATATAAAATTGAGTTTGACACATTAACAGTAAAAAAAAGAGCCGAAGCCGCAAGAAAATGTTTTTCTTTTGACTGTATGAATCGACGAACGAAAAAGAAGAAGAGAAGAAAAAAAATAAATCATTACATTTATGATTATGATTGTTTTTTTTGTGTTGTCCTTTTATATTTATTCACCTATTCAATGCTTTTCTTTTTTTCAGTTATTATAATCTACGTGATAGTTATAATCGTGGTCTAATCAATTCACAAAATCATCATATAATCGATCGACGAACATCGAGACAATATAATCTTAGTGAAGCTTTAAAAATGGGCATACTTAAAGTTGGTGATGGTCAATCGTATAATGTCATTTCAAAAACTGAATCACTTATTATTTCAAGTGTCTTTGATCATCGTGCGAATACATTCATTGATCCGAATGTTGGCATACGAACGAAAATTCTTGATCCCTATCATGGGATATATATTAATAATTTAACACAAGAAACATATTCGATCGATGATGCAATGAGTAAAGGTTTCGTGCTCGTTGAACAACAACAACCATCATCATCATCGACGAATCAAACACATCCGAATGACAAATATGTTATTTCGACTTCATTGATACGCGAAACACGTTCGTATCATTTATTGGGTGTTAAAGATTATGTGAATAATAAAGAATTAACCGTTCAAGAAGCGATTCGTTCAGGAATATTGGATAAACAAAATGGACAATATATTAATCGAAAAACAAACGAGATTTTTTCGATTTCAGAAGCGATTGCTCGAGGACATATTCGTGCACAACCATTACCTGTTGAATCAACAACGAGCACATCAGCCGCTGGCGCATCAACAACAACAACAACAACGAGTACTCATCAAGAAAGTTCGACAGTTAAACGTGGAACAGTCAAAGAAACGAAAACATACACATTGAAAAGTGCTATTCATCCTCGAACACACCAAGAAATTCCGATACGAGTCGCTATCGATGAAGGAATTATTGATCATGCACGAGGCTTTTATGTAAATAGTTTGACAGGTGAAAATCTGCCGATAAGTGTTGCAATTGAACGAGGTTTAATATTTACGGAGCTGATTGATTTAAATCCTCGACGATTTGTTAAAACGATCATCATCGAACAAGTTGTCGATCCTGTAACCAATCGTCGTTTAGGTGTAACTGAAGCTATAAAAGCTGGCCTTTTAAATCCAAGTATCTCATCGTATTATCATTCAGTTCGACAGCAAAAATTAACGATACTCGAAGCGTACGAACAAGGTCTCATTATTGGACGTTTTCGGGACGCACCACCATCGACATTTTATGGTGATCAACGTGAACAAGTTTTCTATTTAATCACGGGTATAAATGACATACGTTCGGATAAAATTTACAATCTACAAGAAGGTATTCAACAGAAATTATTCGATCATAAAAAAGGTGTCTATATACATCCGATAACGAACGATGAAATCAATATTGGCGAAGCTGTTAAACGTGGTTTTATTCAAGTACAAGCGGTTTCATCGCAGATTGTCTTCAATCAAAGTGAACACACGTCGATTGACAAACGTCGAACGATCATCAGTCAAGAACCACACGGAAATACGAATGAATCTCGTTCGAAACTCTCGATTCGAATCGAAAATCAAGATCAAACACGACGACCCTACGAAATCAACGAGTCCGAAATATTACAACGAGAAAAAGACGTGATCGAAATCGAGTCGATTCAACGTTTGCCTCGACATCGAAAACAATTCAACACACGTGAAGAAGAAATCATCGAACATCACACGACAAATATCGTCGATCGAGATGTTTTCATACATCGAAACAACGCCAATAATCGACCGAAATCAACCGATCGACAACGACAACAATTCATCGAAGAAGTCGTTATCGATGATAGTAATTCGAACAGACATCGAGCGAAATTCGACATTAAAGAAGATCGACATACGTCACATCGAGAGATTGTCATCGAGCCTGATCGATATATTCCACCGCCACCCAAAGATCATCTAGTGATTCATGATACTCGTCGTGAACACGAAGTTCGTGTTGTTCCAACAACACGTCCACAAGCACCGATTGTGCCACCACGACCGATTCATATCGATGATCGTCAACGTGAAAGTCAACGAATTCGAGATGGTGAACTTATCATCGACGATTATCCATCGACAGGTCGAACAACCGCAACAACCACGACAACAACAACAACAAGAGAATATATCGATCTTACGGATAGTCACGTCAAACAACCTCAACCAACAACAAACGAATATCAAGTCGATGAACAACAATCGTGGACTGAAGAAGAATGGGAACAATGGCATTGCATTCTCATGATCAAAGACGAACCATATCGAGTTGTTTGGGTTTTGAATACAGCGACAGGCGATCGTTTGCCATTGCAAGTTGCCTTTCAACGGAATCTCGTTGATACAAAACAACGTTTGTTCTACGATGAAAAACTCGATCGGCAAACGTATTCTTTCGAAAAAGCTGTCGAATTAGGTTACATGGGCATCGAACCTGATACCGCATCGTTACCAATTCGTGTCGATGGCATCGATTATATGATCCATTGGGTATTAGATCCATCGACCAAACGTCGAATCTTTCCTCGACAAGCCGTACGTAAACAGATTCTCGATGCCATTCACGGCCGATATATAAATCCATTCAATAATTCTCAAGTATCTCTACACGAAGCTATCTATTTGAAATTTATTGGTGCTACGGAATATAATTCAACGACGGATTCAATTACCGTGACGATCAATGGACAAACCTATACGATTAAATGGGTTTATGATACTCGAAGTATGAAGAAAATCTTGCCGCGTGATGCGTTAAAACAAGGAATTATCGATTTGCAATTAAATGAATATCGTAAATTCGATACCAATGATGTTATGACGATATTTGATGCCATACAAATTGGTTTAATACGTTGCAATGATGATGATACATCGTCAGAGAATAGTGCACGTTCAGCGTCAGTCGCCTCCAACGATGAAGATGAGCTAACTATTGCAACAAAAACAGCAACTTATGTTATTACATCGATTATTCATCCGTTGACACAAAAAGAAATCAAAGTATCCGAAGCGATTGATCTCGGTATACTCGATAAAGATCTTGGTAGTTATCGAGATTTAGTGACTAATGTTCAATATGAATTAGCTGAAGCGATCAATGAAGGTTTAGTTTATGCAACTATAATTGAAACCAAAGAGGATACTGAAATGTTGACATCGTCCGTTCAAGAAATCGTACGAAAATTTCTTGTTAAAAGCGTTTGTGTTGACAGTGAATCTCAAGAGAAAATCGGCGGATTAGAAGCACAAGCTATTGGCATACTGAATTATGCTCAAGGTATTTACTATGATCGAAAACATGATGTGAAAATTCCACTTGATAAGGCTATCGAACGGAAATTACTCGAAGTTGAATTGCTCAGTCAAAAACGTTTCGAAGAATACGATTTAGAACTAATTACAGATACGATTACAGAACGACGAATCACATTGTATCGAATTCATGGCGTGAAAAATAATGTTCTCGGTCGAATGGAATCAGGTGCTGATGCAGTGAAAAACCAAACGATTGATACCGAAGCGAAAACGTACACGGATTTTTCCGCTGGCGAAACGATGACGATTCAAGAGGCTATCAACAAGAATTTAATCGAAGCCGAGATCATCGAACATGTCGAACGAAAACCGTTGGGTTTGTCGATGCAAAACGCCATTCGTTTGGGCTTTTATGTTGCTGAAACGGGCACATTCCGTGATCCGGCTACTGAGCATTATATGACGTTAATGGAGGCCATTGAACGTGGACATATTCATGTGAATGGCATTGCTTTTGCTGATAGTGAACAAGGACCGATCACACTCTACGATGCATTTGCACTTGGTTTGATTAATCGTCGTGACGGAGGCAAACTAAATCCACCGAAAATCAATCTCTATCGAGCGCGATTAGTCGAATCGAAATTGCATCGAATGAATGTTGAAGATGCTATTCGATGTGGCCTATTGAATCTCCGAACGGGCCTCTATAAACATCCGCATAGTGGCGAACAATTGAATCTCAAAGCTGCGATTCAACGAGGTTTAATCGATGGGCAAAGTACGATCATTGAACATCCAGCAGGCGGACGTTTTATGACGTTGAAAGACGCGCTTGATATCGACGGATTGATCATCGATTATAATTCAACGAAATCTCCAACAACATTAGAAATATTATTCAATCATCGAAAACTATTCTCACAGTTCGATGTCAATGCCGGCGAAGTTTTTCTCCCGTCGACAAACGAATCAGTTGGCTTCGAAAAAGCCGTACGAAAAAATCTGCTCGACAACAATAGAATGAAACTATTCGACCCGAAAACTAGTCGCGAATACACAATTCAAGATGCCATCGAACGAGGACTCGTCGATCAAGAATCAGGCTTAATCTACGACACACATTCGCACACACAATACTCGATTCGAGAGGCCATTCGACATGGTATCGTGGCCATTGTTGGCGCACCACTCGTGCCAATCAAAGCCAATTACGATACAGTCGCAGCTAAGATCACATCGAGAAGACATCGACGACATTCACTAGCCAAAAGTTCGTTACATTTCGATTATAATAGTGCGCCTGACTCGGCCGATGAGGATTCACATGGCAGTGGTTCAGGCTGGCGTCGAATTAAGTCTCGAACACGAGCCATGAGTCCTGTGAGTATCGAAGGGACAAGTGATTTCAAACGAAGTCTAAGACGACGAACAGGCTCGAGTCCATCAAGAAAAACATGGACGAATATTTTACCTCATGACGATCCATTTAAACAAGAAGGAATCAAACGTTCGACAGGAGGAAATGCATCCTACTCAACAACAACAACGACTACGATTACTACTGAACGAACAGCTTCGAATTCTCAACAAAATCGTAAAGTTTAATTTTTATTTCGAAATCGAACGAAAATTTTGATCTTCTTTTCTAGAAGAGGTAAATCAATGAACTTATCTCTTTTGCATGTTGTTTCTTCGTATGAAAATTCTTCTCATGTGAGTATCATTGATTCATCTCGAAACGAAAATTCATTTCTCTATTTGCTCATGTCTAGATGAGTTCGGTGGTATCCTTCGTCCCTCCTTCTTCTCTTTCGATCTAAACTTCTAACATTATAATTTATTTAAAAATCCAAACCAACTATCCTCGTCTTCTTCTATTTTCGTATGCTAAAATCAAAGGCAAAACTTCGACATATATCTCTCTTTAGGAATCTCTTCATATTGTTGTTTTTTTTTCTTTCTTTTTTTGTTATGATTACTATTATTACTATTATTACTACTATTACTATTATTATTACATTGATCTACTATTCTATGTGTATAAAAAAAAACTAAAACAAACTCTCTTTTTTTTTCTCTCCTTATGTGTAAACATTTATTTTGTTGTTTTGTGCTAGTATTAGGATCAAAATTGAACTCGCTCCCCACCTAGACAGCCTTGCGTTTCGCTTTGTTTTTTCTTCTTTTCTTTTAGTAACCGCTGCACTCTTTTATTACGATTGTACACTGTGTTGTTGTTGTTGTTGTTGTTTTTTTTTTCTGTCTTGAAAAACAAAATAATTAGAGACAAGAAGATAGAGAAATTGAATATAAATCTATATGTGAAAATGCAAGATTTTTTGTTCTTTTGTTTGCAGGAAAAAAACGGGATTTGTTTTGCTGCATGCATGTCGAATACTAACAAAAATCTCGAAAAAACGAAATGAATTCATGATTGACAATTGAAAATTTTGTTTAGGATGATGATTTGATTGTTGAGATATGGCAAAATGCGGAACGATTGAAATCGATCGATGAAAAAGTAGTTGAAACGCCGAGAGAAACACAAGGAAATTGTTTTTTTAGGATTTAATCTATGGATTTGATTTTGAAAATGTTGTCAAACGTGAATTTATTGTTTTAATTAAAGATTTAATCGAATGTTCAACGTTCATAACCGGTGATGAGTCATCACCGTCGTCGTTTCTCCTATCGTTAGCAGGAAAACATGTGAGCAAACTCAAAACTCGTCCTTCATCAAAAACAGAATGAGAAAGAGAAAAAACTCCGTTGTTTTTCCTCAACATATATTTACCTCCGTTCTTTTTTTTCAGCTTTGTTTACAAACCGAAGCTTGTGATAATGAAGAACAGTGCCTAATGCATCATCTAAAATACTTTCAACAAATTGAACATGAAAAACGATCGTTAAGACAACGTATCAATGAATTTTCTCAATGGATTCGTCAACATGATGTTTTACATAAGAAATTCTCGTTGAATCAATCGAAATTCGATCAACAAATTCTCGATTATCGACAATTGTATTCCGATTTTCGAACTAAATACGATCGATTGAAATCGACAATTCTTTTCGATGATCACGACAAACAATATCTCAAATCTCTCGACGAATATTTCCATTGTCTAACTCAACAAACCGATCGAATCAATTCACTGACAATTTCATTCAATGATTTTCTTCATGAACATGCAAATTTAATCAACACATACGCAAAATTGATAAGATTCTACAGTAAAGAAATCGATTGGAATTTGAGTTCATTCGAACCAGTCGATCATTCGAAATACAATCAAGTTCGAAGTCAATTAATTGACAACGATTTAATCGAAGATTCAACCGAGATCTTCGAATATGATCAACAAATTGATGAATATCGAAAACAATATCAAATATTCATCGATGATTTACAAATTCTTATCGAACGAAGAAGATCGATTTTCATTCGATACGAAACCATTCGAACACAAATCGAACTTTGGTGTCAATCGATCGACCACGAAGATCCACCGTCGATCGATCCATTAATAAATGCAACTAGAGACTTAGTAGAATTTCTACGATCGATTGAAAATCTCGGTCTATCGAATGATAAACATTCGTTTTGCGAAAAGCAAACAAAAGATTTAATTGAACGATATTATCTCATCAGACAATATCAACAAATGAAATCTTTAGCTGAAAAATTACTTTTATTAGCAAAGAATTCAGTCAATCGAAATGAAAATCTTCTTCTTCCATTAGACAAGCATTCCGCCGAGATTCTCCTCGATAAATTTCAAGTAAAATATTCTCAAATAATTTCAAAAATAAACATTTTTGTTTTGTGTTCAAATAGAATCTCGCTGAACAACTTAAATCTCATTCTTCGACAATTGCTGAATACAAATCCAGTGGGTTAATCTTGATCAATCATTGTCGAGAACATCTCGATACGGATCTTATTGAAAATGAAATTAATTCCATCAGTAAATCGTGGTCGGAATATACCGCATATCTATTCGATACAATCGATTATCTTCAATTACATTTAAATGATCTCGAAGAATTCTATCGATTGGTTGAAGATATCGGGAAAAATCAAGATAATCTCAAAGAAAAACTGTGCATTTGCAATCGAAAAGGCGAATATTTGACTCGAATAAATCCAAATGATCGTTCGATCGAGTTGATCTTAGAAAAACTCAATCGATTGCCGATTGATGAATTCGAAATTTCCATGAATAATCTCGCTCAATTATTAATCTCGTCGATAACAGATCCAATTTCTTGTCAATTAGATAAACTAAACGAACAATTAATCGATAATAAAGTCGTAGAAAATCAACTTGATCAACAAAAATTTCTTCTCGAACAACTTCAACAAACATTTGATGATCAAAGACTTCGTCAATTCAATGAACATTGGACAATTATGAAACAAACAAATGATCTACGTCAAGAGAATCTTCTTCTCACACATATACATGCAGCTCAATTCTGGTCTCAATATGAAATTCTTCGTCAATTGCTCGAACAAATCGATGACCAAGATTTGATTACGAACAACAAACCGTTATTCGAACAATTTACTAACGAACTGACAAATAAATTAATTGGGTTAATCGGAGATAATCAACAAGAGGTCCAACGAATTGAATTCTATCGAAAGAAAATCGAAGATAAATGGAATGAAATCGATGAGATTCAGCGAACAAGAGAAAGTCATATCGAGAAAATTGAAGAACAGTAAAATTCATTGGTTTTTTCGAATTAATTTCTTTTTTTTTCTCTAGAAAAACATTGATCTATCATCCAGATCGTCAACAAAATCGTATCATTGAATCATTAGACATCTGTTCATCGAAGTTCTCTCAATTGACTTTTGATTCTCAGTTGACAATTGATGAAATGCTTTCGAAATATCGTTGTTTATTGAATGAAGTTGAATTGATTTCATACGATCTCGAGCAATTCAAACAGAATGATCTCAATAATCGAGAAATCGAACAACGTTGGAAAGATTTATTCGATCAGACAAACATGAAAATAATTTCTCTTGAAAAACAATTCGAAAGTATGAAATCAAGAGAGGATTTCATCGAACAAGCAACTCATGAACTTGATTTAATTGATCAACAAATTGTCGAATGTAAGACCTACGGTAATTGTCAGTTGATTATCGAACGATTAGAACAAATCGAACGAGATTTACCTGAAGAATTAAAACGTAAACGAAAACAAAAACGATTATTAAAAAGAATTTTCGTTTTATTTAGCTTTGTTTTTCGATATTCAACATCGAATACTGACTAAACAAAATGATCTTTATGTTCTCTCTCAAGGAATCGAAAATCTCCATCGATCTGTTAGGAAATTTCACGAATATCTAGCTGAATGTGAACGTTATTTGAATGGATTAAAATCAATCTCGAGATATTCTCGATTATTTGAACAAACGACTGAACATGAAACATTCGAAAAACAATTGGAGATTTATGATGAATTTTGGACGGATTTAAACGAACAAATTCGACGTTTGCCTAAACAGGAAATAGTTTCATTCGGCACAATGCAAAAACGTTGGCAAAAGGTTCGAATGCGAAGTGCACAACGTCGAAAAGATTTGGACAAAAAGAAAAGTGTAAATGAAATTGATTGATTATTGTGAGAGAATAGTTTTAATCGAATATTTTCAGTTAATCGAACCGGTGATTGAAGATAGCGATACGATTTCATCTGAAGTTCATCGACAGACATCACTTTGTCAATGTTCGAATAAGTACGATGTTGAACAGATCGCTGAAGGACGTTATCGAGTAGGAAAAAAAGATTCATAAAAACTGAAATAATTCGATGTTTAGTTTGGCAAATCGCATGGCGTTCGTCTTGTTCGAATACTTCGTTCGACAGTCATGGTTCGTGTCGGTGGAGGTTGGACATCATTGGACGAATACCTCGTTCGGCACGATCCATGCCGAGGTACGAAAAAAAATTCCATTCTTTTTTTTTTCTCTCTCCTTCTGTCTCAAACCGTAATTCGAGAAAATTAATCTTTCTCTCTTGAACAAAAAAAAAACAGGAATGCATACTTATAAACAATTTCTATCGAAATTAACCGCAGGTACATTTCCGTTCGATTTTGTCTCGATGTTGTTCGACAGTTTTTGTCTTATTGTGCTTGTAACTGTTGTTTCAGCTAAAGGACGAACTAATTATGACATTCATCCGCGTACTCTTTGCAATGGCGTGACGGTATTTCGAACTCGTCTTGGACAACCGCACAAAACTTCAGATCAGTCATTACTTTCCACAACGCTCAGTAAGATAATTCGAATTGACACAGCATTCGATTGCTTTTTTTATCTCGTTTTTAGAAATCAAGCCGAGTCAGCAACGAAAATCGGTCAAAGATTTATAAACAGACTTTCTAGTCAACACATTTTCTTTTTTTTTTATTTTGTCTTATCCGAGCTCTTGTTACAATAAACCGTTTTTAACTAAAAATCTCTCTCTTGAGTTCGATAATATTCGCGTATGACATCCATAGAATCGAACATAATTGCACTATTTATCGATACGTGCCCGTGATAAG
>ERZ778029.2068-NODE-2068-length-14482-cov-8.052124_pt1 | contig 14482 bp, 17 predicted proteins | sample MGYA00375759_ERZ778029 | MGnify/ENA primary metagenome ERZ778029 (study PRJEB29350, sample SAMN05389819) | bioreactor metagenome | isolation source: Ammonium sulfate bioreactor | place: South Africa: University of Cape Town | collected 2014-04-04 ...
GTTCGATGAGATTGCGCTGCTTGTAGGAGCGCTTATTGAATGGGTGGAAGTGCTTGCGCGTTGGATTGTTGGGAATCACAGGCAGGGTCCCGCGATCGAGCAGGAAGCGGCGCAGTGCATCACTGTCGTAGGCAGCGTCGGCAATGCATAGACGCACCTCGGTCAACGGCGCGAGCAGCGCGGCCGCCAAGGGCGCGTCGCCGAACTGTCCTGGCGTCACGGTGAAGGCGATCAGCCTGCCAAGTCGGTCCGCGACGGCGTGAACCTTCGTCGTCCGCCCACCACGTGATCGCCCGATCGCTTCGGCCGAGGCCCCCCTTTTCCGCCGGCGGCCGAGCGATGGACCTTGGCCGTCGTACTGTCGATCATCTGCAGGTCGCCATCATAGGCCCGCGAGACAGCCGCGAACAGCCGATCCCAGACACCGGCCTTCCGCCAGCGCACAAAGCGGTTGTAGCAGGTCGTGCACGGCCCGTAGCGCTCAGGGATGTCGGCCCAGGGAGAGCCGGTGCGCAGCCGCCAGAAAATCCCATTGAGCACCCTGCGGTCATCGACACGCGCCACACCCCGCGGCTTGTTCGGCAACAGCGGCGCGATGATCGACCACTCGAAGTCCGTGATCTCGTAGCGACGTGGCTTCATGGCAGCACCTCCGGCTACCTTGAATCAGCCAACGCCGCGTCGGCGCTATAGTTTTATGGGTTGATGACCTAAAGAGTACCTTGGGTGGAGATAGCGCAAACGTAGTGATCATCACTATCGGTCGCGGCCCGCCAGAATCTCCATGTAACTATCTAATCTAACATATGTTTTGTCGCTGCGGTTGTTGAGTATCCCGCATTTTAACCCCCAAATTTATGGGGCTGGAAACTCGTATTATTTCGCAACAAATAAATCGATTTGCCGATGATCTGAGCCCTGCACCCGTCCAGAACCCAAGTTATTTTCGGGTCACGGGTGGAAGGACACGAGGCAGGCCCAAGGGGCCAACTGGACAGTCAGTTATCCTGGGCTCCAAGTAGATCAAAGCCCTCCTTCGCTCCGCACGACAGTCCCGCACGGCCATCAACGCGCGGGCGGCGTCGCGGTCGGTAAGGTCGGCCGAGCGTGCCACAGCCTCGACGCGACGCCAGTCGAACCGCACGCTGCCGTCGGCTTCGACCGTGAATAGCGGCTGCCCCGCGGCTTCCACACGCTGCGTCTTGACCGTCTTTGGCGAGGTCTGCGCGATCGATGGTGCGCCGAAAACGAAAAAGGCGCCTACGGCAATGAATCGCGCCGGGAAAGCCACGAGGCTAAGCGACGGCTCTTATCGCTGGTCGGGCAGCCTTCGCGCTGATTGGCGCCTCACTATTCTTGAGGGCCATTTCTTGGTTAACGGCTTCAAGAGTTGCCATATCAAGTAACAGAGACGGCGCCAAACCGGAGAACATCCATGCGGGGAACACGCGCCCGCAGTTACTTCTTCTCTCGGACGGTGTGGCTCATGCGACAGTATTGCCTGCCCTAAGCCTATCAAGCTGCGGGTGTAGGCTGGTTTGTCCCCCGGGGAAGGCGGTAAATTTATCGAGGAAGCATTCGCTGCATAATGCGATCGCGATACAGGAATACGTGCATCAACGCGGCCGCAATATGGATGCCGATCACGACCAGCAATGACCACTCCATCGCCTGATGCCAGCCGTGGATGAAACGGATTGCCGAAGCGCTTTCCGACGCAAGCATCGGCAGGGGTACTGCAAAGAAGTAGGGGATTGTCCATCCGCGAAACGAGGCAAATAGCCACCCGGTCATCGTCGTGGCAATGACAAGCGTATAGAGAAGCCAGTGTATGACGCCGGACGCGTAGCGCTGCCACAACGGGAGCGAGGGATCCGGCATCACTGGATGAAAAACGCGCCATGCCAGACGCACAATGATCAAGGCAAGAACGGTGATTCCCACCGAAACATGGGCGATCATCGCGCGGCCCGGCTCCATGCTGTGATGAATATCGGGCATGAACCACCCGATCGCGTATTGCGCAACCAGCAATCCGACGACACTCCAGTGCAGGATTTTGGCAACAGCTCCATAGCTTGGCGTTGCTTTCATGCGTAAAAAAACCTCCGATAAGAAAACCCTCGCCAGCATGATGACGTTTCCGAGCAAATCTTGGAAGGGTGCCGGACGATGTAGCTTTCTCTATCCAGCAAAGGTACGTGACAGATGCAGGCGGCTGCGATGACGATCCAGAAACGGCTTGTCTGCGAGGTTGCTACCGGAAAGCGCCTTATCAACCCGCGCCAGCGTGGTCATGTTCGCGCTGACGATTTCATCGATCCATCGTCGGAGATGGTCTCCGCGTCACTTGACTATTCATCAAATTGTTTGTCGGAAGCCTGAAGCGTCATAGTTAGAATGGCTTTCAAAGCGACTAGGGATGTGGCAGCGACCGGCCAAACCTATAGTCCGTTCAGCATTCCGAGGACGATCAACGCACAGTGCGTCGCGAGCGAGGATTACAATGAAAAAGGTCAAGTATCGCCTTATCAACCCGCGCCTCGCACCGAGGCGGACGAAACTTGAACTGCCGGGGTGGGCCGGGGAGCGGCAACCGCGTGCTAACGGTTCACGCGAGCAGGTTTGGCATTGCGTGCCGTTCTCAGAAGGGGCTCAGTACGGAATTGAGTTGTTCTATCCCTATGACAACGAACTTCGGGTAAGCACCAGGAATGGCAAGCTGATCCTAGATGGAGACTTCGGCTCACCACCTGAAACGGGTGTGCAATGGCCGCCGTTCCGGAATTTTGGCGACACATACTACACCTATCAACTCCTTCTCGACCTCAAGCTCGAGCAAGGATTTGCGATCAGGACCGAACCGCACCCGCGTTTCTATACGGACCGTACCGATACCGTCCCGGTGGCGGTGCCCGCGTTAGTGCGAAACTGGTGGCCAATGTTGTTCTTCATGGTGTTCAAATCCCCCGCCGAGGGAAGCACTCACGTCTTCCGGCCCAATGAGCCATTCGTACAAATCATTGTTATACCGGAAGAGTCGGTCTTTGATCTTGAGAAGATGAACGACGAGGAGGCCGCAGAGCGTGAGCTGCAATCGCGCCGAATCTTTGCCAATCGTCCGAAACTTGCGGAAGGCACTGAGTGGACGTCGTCGACAGACACCGTATTCGACGGCACCTATCGCCATCTGCATCGGGCGGCCAAAGACAAAATCCGCAATCAATAGCGATCTTCAAAAAGGGGCCTCACGGCCCCTTTCGATCGTTTTGCTCAATCGTCGCCGCGATAGAAGTGATGATGATGGTGGCGGCGGTAAAAGTGACGATGGTGGTGGTGATGGTGGTGCCATCGCGGTGGAACCACAACGATTCGAGGCGCGCGGTGCCATCGATGGTGGTGGTGATGATGGTGGTAATAGAACTGAGCCAATTCGATGTGGTCATCAGCCAGGGGTTGTGAAGTGGCGTCGAGCGCCTGAAGGGTCGTCAGCGCATTGGGAATCGGCTGTAGTAGATCAGCATAGGAATTTGCGTGGAGAACGTCCGTCGGCTCGGGATTGACGGGAGTGGCCGCCTCCGCAGCATTACAAACGCCGAGCGTTGCCACCACTCCGATAAGTCCGGCGATCTTCTTGTCCATTCAGACCTCCTGAGAATCTAGGCCGACGGATGCCGGCAGAACCCAACGTTCCCCCGCATCGTAAGTTCCAGGTCGAAATACGTGGTCGCGAGCCGAGTTTGCAGGACCGGTCATATACACCCGCTATTTCGGCAAACCAGGCGCTGCTGCGTGAAGCGATATGAACGTCCGGGGGACCGGCAGTATTGTCATGAAAGGCTACCCGGACGTGTCGATTCGCGATCGACGCCTACTCGCAGACCTGGACGCGACGCCGCACCCAGCTGTAACCGTCCCAATACGGCCGTCCCTGAGTCCAGTAGCAATCCGGCGCGTATCGTGGCCGCGCTACCATTCCGCCGATGATCCCGCCAATTATACCGGCAGCGGGGCCATCTGAGTAATATCCGTGATGGTGATGATGGTGGTGGTGGTAAAAATGATGATGGTGGTGATGATACTGTGCCAGTTGGACGAATGGCCTTTCGCTCATGCGGGCTGCGTCGTCAGCCTTCAACATTGCCACCGCGTTGGGAATAGGCTCAAGTAGCTCAGCATAAGATTGAACGTGCAGGTTGGGGCGGGAGTCTTGAGCGAAGGTTGCCGCTTGACCGCTGGTCCCACAGGTCAGCAGTGCTGCTGTACTACAAAGCAAAAGCGAAAGATTATTCTTCATTTCCGTTCTCCAGGGTTGGCGTCTGCGCCAGCTTTTTTCACACGTTCTGTCCGGACCATCGCGAACAGATTCAACCAATCGCAATCGACCATATGCTTCTTCTTCCAGCGCCCCGAGGTTCGAAATCGGGGCGCGATTCAAAGCGGAATTGTGGCAGCAAGCAGCACCCAACGATCACAAGGTCAGTGTGACTTGATCAATCTCATTGGCGATCAGATCAATCTGGATGCGGACCTTCCGTCTTGTTTTCAAGTACCTTGCCGCTGGCGGCGTCAATCCCGACTTCCTGAGTCTGCGAACCGTTCTTGATGTCGAAAGAGTAACGCAAGCCGCTCCCGCCTCTCTCACGTTCGAGCTCCTCGTCCGTGACCTTTCCTGCGTGAGCTTTAAGGGCAATTTCCCGCGCTTGCGCGAGACTTATCTTTGCTCGACCGGAAAGCTTCTGCCCCGTGTAGGCCAACGCTGGTCCCGTAAGAACCAGAAGGCCGATAGCACTCAAAGCGCCGAAGTAACGTCGATAGTTCTTGGTCATGCAGTTCTCCACTCACCCCCTTCGCCATGTGCAGGTACGACGCGGTCGCGACGGCCTCATCATGGCTATGGTCCCGCGCCTGACTTAGGGCAGACTGAGCCTTCGATCCCGATCTCGTGTACAGAAGCCGAGCGCGTCCGCTCAGTGTCGCGGAAGGTGAACGATCACCCGCAGGCCAGAACCGGGCATCGGCTTGTTTTCAAGACGGATCGAGCCACGACAGGATTCGACGATCCGGCGTGCGATCGAGAGGCCGAGACCGCTTCCTTCGCCTCGAGCGCGACTGCCCCGGAAAAATGGTTCGAAGATGCGTTCGATGTCGGCCTCCGGAATTCCCGCCCCGGTATCCTCGACCGTAAAGGCCACAGTATCGCTTTCGGAGAACAGGCTTACGTCGACCTGCCCGCCTGCGGGTGTGTGCCTCAAGGCATTGTCGAGCAGATTCCGAGCAAGGACCGCGAGGGCGACCGGTTCGAGCCGAACCGAAGCCGGTTCGAACCGAGCAAACCCGAGGTCGATCGACTTGCGTTGCGCGGCCGGAAGCAGATCAACCACCACCTCTTTGAGGACACGATCGAACGCGCCTTGCGGGCTATTTTTCGAAGCGTCGCTATCGTATCTTGCCAGCGTCAGCAGTTGCTCCAGCAGGTGTCCGGTTCTGCGAATTCCGCTTTTGAGAGAAGCGAGGCGATCGCGTCCATCCTGCGACAACCGGGCCTGCTCAAGATTCTCGGCCTGGACGACCAGAGCGGTGATGGGCGTGCGAAGCTCGTGCGCGGCATCTGCGACGAACCGGCGTTGTGCGTCAAACATGACCCCAATGCGTTGGAGCAGGCGATTGATGGACGATACGAACGGAAGCAGCTCGGTCGGGATGCCCTCAGTCGGCAAGGTCTCCAAATGATCCGATTGCTTTGCGTCAAGGCGCTCCGCCAGCCTGGAAAGGGGACGAAGGGTCCGGTCAACGACGATCGCGATCAGCACCATGAGGCAGGGGATAAGAACCCCGAGCGGCACGATGGTTCGCAGCGCGCTGTCCTGCGCCACCTCGTCGCGATTGGCTGTCGGTTGGCCGACGGCCACGCGACTTCCATCGGAGCGTGTCCGCACGAGTATCCGCCATCGTGCTCCATCGCGCGTAACGGTCTGGAAGCCATCTGGAAGATCCCTCGGCAGGCTGGAGATCGAATTCCCCCGGTTGGCTGCAGCATTGCCGTCCGATCCAATCTCCTCGATCAGGACTTGCGCTTCGCCATCGATGTTTCCTTCAGACGGAAGTCGGGTCGAGAGATGATTTCTTGTCGCCAACGATCCCACCTGCAAAAGGATCGCGTCCTGCAGTTCGATTGCCTCGTCGAACGCCCATCGGTATGCGAAATAGCCTGCCGCCAACGCCGTCCCGACGACAAACAAGGTGAGTCCCGCGAAAAGCCGACCACGCAACGACGCGATCATGATGACCGATCGACCATCCAGCCGACACCCCTGACGTTGCGGATTGAGGATGCCCCGAGTTTCCTGCGGATCGCGTGGATCAGGAATTCAACCGCGTTGCTTTCGACCTCTTCGTTCCAGCCGTAGATATGCCGTTCGAGGTCGGCGCGCGACAAGATCGTGCCCGGATGGAGCATGAGGGCCTGAAGGAGAGCGAACTCACGTGCTGTGAGGCGCGTCGCGTCGCCATTGTGAACGACCTCGCGGGTTGCCGGATCGAGGCTTATCGCGCCATTGCTCAGGATCGCCGAACTGCCGCTCCCCTGCCGACGCAGGATGGCTCGCATCCGCGCGAGGAGCTCCCGGATTTCGAAAGGTTTGACGATGTAGTCGTCCGCGCCGAGATCGAGCCCCTCGATACGGTCGTCGATCGCATCGCGTGCCGTCACGATGATGACAGGCAATTGACGGCCTGATTTTCGGAACTCGCGCAGCACTTCAGTTCCATCCGAAGATGGCAAGCCAAGGTCAAGCAACGTCAGGTCGTAAGACTCCGCACGCGCGGCTTCGATCGCCGTTTGGCCGTCCCGGACCCAGTCCACCGCATATGCGGCGTCCTTGAGGGCCTGCGTCACCGCGGCTCCAACCATATGATCGTCTTCAACCAATAGAATACGCATCAATCACCGCGCCGATGTCGCAACCGACACTTCTCTTATAGCAGCAGCCCGGGCCCATGCGACTGTCATAAACCGACGCATTCCGGGCGATCTCGTCTCCCAGCTTCGTGAAGGTGTCAGTTAGAACTCGCGTACTTAGCGGCGCCTTAGCGGCAGACAGTGCAAGATTTTCTGCAAACCGCTCAGGTTCTAAGGCATTTCTAAGTCAAGCAAGCTCAATCGGCATCGACGACGACCGCCGCGGACGCAGCGGGCATCTTTGGAAAACGCCAGGACGAATCGCCATGAGTTTTGCCAAACAACCTGCCGCCCTGCGGCTGAACAAGGTTCCTGAGGTCACGCTTGCGTTCTGGGCGATCAAGATCATGTCCACGACAGTCGGCGAGACCGGAGCGGATTATTTGGCCGTTCATGTCGGGCTCGGCAGCGCCGTCACGGACGGCATCACAATGGCGCTGTTGGCGACGGCTCTGATTCTGCAACTTCGAGCCACTCGCTACATCCCCTGGGTCTATTGGCTAACCGTCGTTCTCGTCAGCGTCGTCGGAACGCAGATCACCGATCTCCTGACAGACGGCATGGACGCTAGCCTCTACGTCAGCACACCGGTATTCGCGGCGGTTCTGGCCGCGATATTCGCGACCTGGTACCGCGTGGAGCGGACGCTGTCGATCCACACCATCGTCACGTTGCGGCGAGAACTGTTTTATTGGTCGGCGATCCTCTGCACATTCGCACTCGGGACTGCGGCCGGCGATCTGGCAACGGAAGCATTGGGCCTTGGTTTCAATCTCGGCGTTATTGTCTTCGGCGGGATGATCGCGTTGATCGCGATGGCCTACTACTACTATGACGCCGACGCGGTGCGTTGCTTCTGGTTGACATACATCCTGACACGGCCACTCGGCGCCTCGCTTGGGGATTTGCTCTCGCAATCGCGGGACTACGGCGGGTTGGGCTTCGGGACAATCTATACCAGTATCGGCTTTCTTGTCGCTATCGTTGCGCTCGTCGGCGTCCTCAGCCTCAAACAATCCGCTGCCTCGATCCAGGTCGAGAACAAGTCTTGAGATCTTGGCGCAATGCGGACACGCGAAAGGAGCAGAAGATTGTCCCATAGAAAACCTCTCCGCGCGATCCTGTTGGCCGCGCTTTCCGCAGCTCCCTGGACGGCGGCAATTGTCGCCATTCCCGTCGGCATCGCCGTGTCAACGGACGTCAGGGCGGCATCGCCCAAGCTCGGCAACCTGGCAAACTTTCGTGCGATCGTTGCCGACGCGAACGCATTGTTGGAAAAGGGTGACGTCGCGGCCGCAAGAAGCCGACTGAAGGATCTGGAGATATCCTGGGACGAAGCGGAAGCCGGGTTGAAGCCACGTGCGGCCGCAGCCTGGCATGAGGTCGACAAGGCGATCGACCGTACGCTGACAGCAATCAGGGCGACTTCGCCGGACATCGGCGATTGCAAGGCGGCGATCAAGGACCTTCTCGCGATCATGGACCGGGTCAGCGGGCCGCACTAACGCGAAACCCACAGCCGGAAGCACATAAATATCAATCGAAGGCAGACCTCATGAACAAGGCACTCTCCGACGGCTTGAGCAAGGTTCCCGCGGTCACACTGGGGTTCTGGATCATCAAAATTCTTGCAACGACGCTCGGGGAAACTGGCGGCGATGCACTGACGATGACCGTTTTTCACGCCGACAAGAACGCACAGAATGGCGGATATCTGATCGGGACGGGAATCTTTCTCGTGATATTCATTGGTGCGGTCGCCGCCCAGATATCAACGAAGAAATTCAATGCCTGGGTCTATTGGATCGCCATCGTGGCGTCGACGACAGTCGGCACGGCCATGGCAGATTATTTCGACCGCTCATTGGGCATTGGCTATACGGGAGGGGCTTCGATTCTCCTTCTGCTCGTTCTGGCGTCCCTTGCGCTTTGGTATCGGACATTGGGCACCGTGGATGTTCAGACCGTGGCGACGCCGAAAGTCGAAATCTTCTACTGGGTTACGATTACTTTCTCGCAGACATTGGGCACCGCTCTCGGTGATTGGCTCGCCGATACGGGCGGGCTCGGCTATCAAGGTGGTGCGCTTGTCTTCGGGGCAGCGCTCGCCCTCGTTGCGGCGCTGTATTACTTTACGGAGATATCACACGTGCTTCTGTTCTGGGTGGCGTTCATCCTTACGCGACCGCTCGGGGCAACGGTGGGCGATTTTCTTGACAAGCCGATCAGTCAGGGCGGGCTCCATTTGAGCAGGCCGCTCGCGTCGGCAGCCTTGGCGGCCGTCATCGTCGGCTTGATCCTTTTGTTGCCGCAACGCCCGGGCAAGCATCCGGCGTGATCGTGGACGAATGATATGTTTCCTCACGCCGACCAACGATTGGAGCCCGCAGACATTGTAAGCGGATCGTCGGAAAAACGCATCCGGCGGTAGACCAGCAACGCCGCCCTGACGACTGAGCTGACAATCATGTATGACCCCACGCGCCTCAACTGGTCTGAGGTAGCACCCGTTGGAGCGAAGGCCCAGTTCGGTGTCCATCACTATGTCACGCACTACACCAATCTGCCTGGAACTTATTCACCTCGTGTTTCTCGAGTATCGCAGATTAATGGCTGTGCACACGCGGCACCTAGTCGAACTCTGTGGCCTTGTCGTCAAGGCGGGCGTCGTGGGCCTGACCGGCGATGATCGCACCACGATTTACGGAGCGATGATCTGGATCGCCGAAAAGCTCAAAAGCGACGAACGCGACAAGGCTCTCGCGCTACGGGCCGAAAAGGGAAAGGACGTGTTCGAGAGCCACTGAAGTACGACGCGATCACGGAGACCGCACGATCAGATTTCACCTTAGCGGATCGCCGCCATCATGACGAAGGCTGGCAAGACCAGCAAGACATGGCCATGCCGGGATTGAACATCCAGGCTATCGCTTCACTTTGCGAAGATAGGCCTGGAAACCGCGTTCCGCCTCGCCAGACGCAATCGACATGCCCTCATCCCGAGCCTCGCTCGGCGTCACGCCAAACTGCTCGCGGAAAGCCCGCAAGAATTGATTGCTGCTGGAGAAACCAAACTCGTGGGCGATGCTGGTGATCGTATCGGTCTTGCCTCGGTGCGAAAGGAGCTGGCGGTAGGCGGCGTTCAGCCGCCTGTGGCGGATGGCCGCTCGCACCCCGCCGTCCCCGGCGAACATCCGGTAGAGATGAGCGCGCGACACCCGGAACTGCTGCACGAGGAGTGCCAGATCGAGGTCCGGGCGGTGTAGGTTCGCGTCGATGAATTGCAGGACACGCTCTCGGAATACCCGGCTAAGCACCGGATCCTCCGGCAGTTCGTCGATCGCCCGGCCGGCAATCACGGAGACGAGCAACGTCGTGACCGCCTCCTCGATGGCTAGCGCAACCGTGACGCCCATGGATGGCAAGCGGTCCAGACTCAGAATCAGATCGGAAATCAGTCGGGTGACCGGCAGGCCGGCCTTGAGGACGAGGCCGTGCAGGGATCGGCCGCCCAGCGCCCGATCCAGCGGCGCGCGCGGCAAAACAAGGGGCAGCCCTGAACCAGCAGAAAACTGACTTGTAAAAGCCCGACCAAGATCCAGAAGGCAGACATCGCCATCTTCGATGGTCATCGTGGGCCCTTGGCAATCCATCTTTCCGTTCGCCGCCGTGAAGAGTTCGAGCATGTAGAAATCGCTCATCTCACCCCGACGGCCCATCCAAGTGGAAATGAGTCTCAGGCTCCTTGGCGACCGCATTCCGATGGCCAGCCTCAGATCACTTCCGTAAGCAAACGTCGGCCTTGATCATAACATGCCGAGGACTTTGCAAGGCTGCTGGATGTTTTGGAAGGAACGAACCGGATTCATGATCGCCATAAAAGAAGGTTGAACCACTAGCGAGATTCATCGTCTCCTAGCTGCTGACCCTATTTCAGAGCGCTCTCCTGTAGTCCCCAAAAAGCCCGGTAATGCCATCTGGTTGGGGGTGGCGTAAAAAGATCATCGTAGGGCCATACCGTAGATGTAGCGCTCATCACTATCGGTCGCGGCCCGCTATCAAACCGTAATCGCAAGACGTCGCGTTTATTCGAGAGCGGCTGCACCGGCGCGGCGCCCGGAGGCGTGAGCCGCGTGGCTTGAGGCGCCCGGCGCCGAACCTGTCGTTCCATCGCGGAAGAACCGCAAGTCCACCGTGGCGACGATGCCGTCTCCGAGCAGCGCAACGCCGTCGCGCGTCCATCCTGTCGTTCCGACAACGCAACTGAATTCATGCCTTGTGTGCGTTGTTAGAGGTCGACGAGTCGATCTGGCGTAGCGTGGCTTGCATTCGAAGTGTCGGCATCCCGCTTCGTCACGATCGACGCCCGTCGCTTCGCGGTGTCTTGCCACTGGCGCGCAGCGTTGCATCGCGCTTGCGGAAGGACGCAGCCTGGCTCTGCAACCAGGCGCGAAATGTGGTGAGCAATGCGTCGCCCGTCTTCTCCTCCGGGTAGGCGAAGTAATAGGAGCCCTCGCTCAATATCGATAAGTTGGACAACACCTTGAGCTGACCGGAGCGGATCTGGTTAGCGACAAGGAAGCGAGGCAGTAAAGCGACGCCCAGGCCGGAGCAGGCGGCACTTATCAGCGTTGCCTGCACGTCGAAGCGTGGACCCCGCATCACGTTGACGTCGCTGACTTCGGCGGTGGCGCACCAGCCTCGCCATGCCTCGGGCCGTGTTACAAGATGGAGCAGTCGATGACGTGCGATCACGTCTGGTGCGAGCCGCGCCTGTCGGCCGAGCAACGCCGGACTGCCTACCGGGAACAGGACCTCATCGAACAGATAGTCGGCGCGGGCACCGGGCCAATCCGGTTGGCCAAAGTAAAGCGCGCCGTCCAGCGCGCTCTCGCTGAAGAAGAAACGTTTGTTGCGCGCGCTGACATGCACGGTGAGGCCGGTCTGGCGCGAGTAGAAGTCGGGTAGACGCGGGATCAGCCACTCTGCGCCCACCGTCGGCAGCGACGCCACTTCCAGCATCGAACCGTCAGCCTCATAGCCCATGACTTCCTGAGTGTCGCGTTCCATGCGCTCGATCATCTGCACGACACGGGTTCGGTAAGCCGCGCCGGCGCGAGTCAGTGTGATGCGCTTCTTGATGCGATGGAATAGCCGTACGCCGAGTTGCTCTTCGAGCTGCGAGATCTGTCGGGAGACTGCACTTTCGGTGAGCGCCAACTCGTCGGCGGCGCGCGTGATGCTGAGATGGCGTGCCGCAGCGTTGAATGCCGTCAATGCCGCAATGCTGGGGAATCTGCGTCGCACGAGATCATTCCAAAAACTCAAGACGTCTCCAGAATATATCGTTTGCCTCGGCGTCTACAAGTTACACAGAATAAGTCCCGGTTACCCAAGGCGAACGGCGGGCGCTGCCGGACGCCAGCAGGCACGGTTCTGGCTAGCGGCCCGGATGTGTCGCGTTTTGGCGTCCTCTTTCGGGTGCGCCATCGAGACCGCGGCGCTGGCATGCTCGGTCTCGGTGCCGCGTTCGCAAGCGGCTTGATCCGGCCGGAGCAGGCCGCCGCGCAGATCAACCGGTCCGGGGCTGGCGGTCTTGCACCGCCGTCCAACGGCTCGTTCTTGGTGCCGATCATCCGAAAGCTGGAACTCGACAAGAAAAACGGACTCGACTTCGACATCAATCTCTACAGCGATCCTTCGACGCTGTATTCGGATCTCGCTGCCGGACGCACCAGCCATATCTTCGGCGCAATTTATAACTGCGCCAACTTCTACGTTCGAGGCGTACCGCTGAAGTTGCTGTTCACGATTTCCACCGCCAATCACGCGTTCGTGTCGAAGGATCCGGCTGTCACGAAGGCGAAGGATCTGGAGGGCAAGACCGTCGCCGCAACCACGAGTTCCGGCTTCTACGGCATGGCGGTTCTGTTTCTCAAGGAGAATGGGCTCGATCCGCGCAAGAACCTCAACGTCATCAGTTCGCCGCCTGTGGCGGTGCAGACGCAGTTGTTGGCCGGCAAGGCAGATGCCGGGCTCCTGTTCGATCCGGCACTCTCGAGTATGTTGACGAAAGGCTATCATGTCGTCGGCGACATGAACGCCGGAATCCGCAACCATCTCAAGATGCAGCACGACGCGCCGGTGTGGTACCTCGGCGCTTACGGCCACAAGGATTGGGTGGACGCCGATCCCAAGCGTGCCGCGGCGACCATGAAGATGTGGCAGGAGGCGGCTGAGTTCTACAATCAGAGTCCGGATGAGGCCGACAAGTTGATTTCCGAGTTCACCCACGTTTCGCGCGAAGCGCTCAAGCTTAGCCGGACACGCGGCATCACCAGGTTCGACGTTCAACCGGCGATAGCGCAGAAGGCCAACGTCGACGCAATGTTCCGCGGCTTTAAAGAAGTCGGTTTCCTGAGCGAATTGCCCGACGACGGCATTTATCATAAGTGGGCGAGCTGAAGCATGGCGGACCAAAGCGGTCCCGGGCCGGAAAGCGCCGATGTCCTTTCGTCGACCTCGGTGAGGCCTGGCGTCAACGCGATCCAGAGCTTTGTGAGCCGCGTCATTCGCGCAGCGCTGCCGTTCGTCGTCATCGCCATTCTGTGGCAGATCGCCTCGTTCTACACAAAGCCCTACCTGTTTCCCGGCCTTGGCAGTGTCGCGAAGAGCTTCTGGAATATCCTGACCACCTGGGATTTGTTGTCCCAGGGGCTGATAACCTGGGCGCGGCTCGTTGTGGCGGTTGCCGTTTCCCTGGTGATCGGTATTCCGATTGGCCTTGTGATGGGTCTGTCGCCGCGGGTCGACGAATTCCTGCGACCGATCGTCAAATTCATCATGGGCGTGCCGGCGCTGAACTGGGTGATCATCGTTATCATCTGGTTCTCCAGCACCGAACTGCGGATCGGCTTCGTGCTGGTGGTGCTTTGTACCCCGGTGACGGTGTACTGCATCTACGATGGCGTGCGCGGCATCGATCGCAAACTCACCGATATGGTGCTGGCATTCGGCGCCAACCCGATCCAGCATGTGCGGATATTGATGTGGCCTTACGTTAAAGCCTCCGCCTTCACTGCGGCCAAGCTTAACGTCGCCAACGCGGTTCGCACGGTTATCGTCGCCGAGCTGGTCGGCGCCCCGCTCGGTATCGGCAAGGAACTCGATCTTGCCAAGAATGTCTTCGATATGGCGACCGTATTGGCCTGGACGATCTTCCTGGTGCTGATGGCGCTGATCATGGCGCAGGGTATCGAATACGCCGAGCGCGTGACGCTGCGCTGGCGCGGCGACAGCCACCGTCGAGATTGAGGGGAAGACATCCGATGTGCACTGCGACACCTGCAGCCGGCACTGTGCCGCTCAAGCTCTCCGTCGAGCACGCGCGTAAAGGATTCCGCCAGGCCAATGGCGCCGACATCTTGGCGATCGCGGATCTCAGTTTCTCCGTTCGATCCGGCGAATATGTCGCGATCGTCGGCCCGACCGGAGCCGGCAAGTCGGTGCTGCTCGATTGCC
>ERZ778029.2070-NODE-2070-length-14479-cov-4.787091_pt1 | contig 14479 bp, 15 predicted proteins | sample MGYA00375759_ERZ778029 | MGnify/ENA primary metagenome ERZ778029 (study PRJEB29350, sample SAMN05389819) | bioreactor metagenome | isolation source: Ammonium sulfate bioreactor | place: South Africa: University of Cape Town | collected 2014-04-04 ...
GGATCTCAGCAGGCGAGCCGGCCCGATAGCCGCAGTTCCGGCGGACCGGGTCGGGCTGAGGCTCTCAGATGCCCTGATAACTCACGTTTCGGAGGATCGCCCGCCACGGTCTGGCGACACTCCGCCCGGGGTCGGCGTGGCTTCGGTCTGGGACCTTTACCGTTGCAGGCATGGGTTTCACCGGGCTGATCTTCGGCGCTATCGCCGTGTTCTGGCTGATCTTCCTGGTGCCCTTCTTCCTGCGTCATCGCGGCGAGGACATCGAGGACGACGTGGACGCGGCCATCCCGTTCACCCCTGCCGTGACCATCGTCCGGAGCGGATCGTCGCTGGCCGAGTCGGAGCCGGGGACTGCGGACGTCTCGACGCCACTGATCCGCCGGGCCCGGCTGCGCGAACTGAAGCTCCGTCAGGAGGAAGCCGCGCAGCGCCGGCGCAGGGTGCTCGCGTCCCTGCTGGCCGCGCAGATGGTCGTCGCGGCACTGGTCTTCTTCGGCCTCGCCGAGTGGTGGACGGCGCTGGTTCCGTTCGGCCTGATCGTGGTCTTCCTGGTCGTGGCCCGGTTCAGCGTGCGGGCGATGAAGGCCGCCTTCGATCGGCAGGCCGAGGAGATCCGCTCGGCGCCCGACGAGGAGACGGTCGCGCTGTCCCTGAGCGATGTGGACGCGGCCGCGCACGAGCACTCGATCGAACTCAGCGTGCCGGTCGGCGGGGCCGGTTCGCTGTGGGACCCGATCCCGATCACCCGGCCGACCTACGTGTCGACGCCGCTGGCTCCCCGGACGGTGCGCACGATCGACCTGACGGCGCCGGTCCCCGCGCGCCCGTCCGTCCCGGTGACGGCCGACCCGATCACCCCGGTCGAGACCGAGGCGGACGGCGAGCGCACCGAGGACGTCGGCTGACCTCTCCTCAGGACAGCGGCGGCACCTGCTCGTTGGTGCGCGGCGGAGGCGGAGGCGTCCCGTCGCCGAAGGCCCGTCCGCCGAGGGCTTCGCGGCCGTGCGGCGTCAACCACCCCGACAGGTCCGGGCCTTTGGGCACGATCCCGGTGGGATTGATGTCGCGGTGCACGATGTAGTAGTGCCGCTTGATCTGGTCGAAGTCCACGGTGTCGCCGAAGCCGGGCGTCTGGAACAGGTCCCGGGCATAGGCCCACAGCACGGGTGACTCGGTCAGCTTGTTCCGGTTGCACTTGAAGTGACCGTGGTAGACCGCGTCGAACCGGACCAGTGTGGTGAACAGCCGGACGTCGGCCTCGGTGAGCTGGTCGCCGACGAGGTAGCGCCGTCCGGACAGCCGGGACTCGAGCCGGTCGAGGGCGGCGAAGAGCCGCTCGTAGGCGTCGTCGTACGCGGTCTGGGTGCCGGCGAACCCGCAGCGGTAGACGCCGTTGTTCACTTCGGTGTAGACCCAGGAGTTGACCTCGTCGATCTCGTCCCGCAGCCGCTCGGGGTACAGATCCGGCGCACCGTCGCGGTGGTACGCGGTCCACTCGGTCTCGAGGTCGATCGTGATCTGCGGGAAGTCGTTCGTGACGACCTCGCCGCTGGGGACGTCGACGAGCGCCGGGACGGTGATGCCCTTCGGGTAGTCGGGGAAGCGGGCGAAGTAGGCCTGCTGCAGCCGCTCGATGCCGAGGACGGGATCCACACCGCCGGGGTCGAGGTCGAACGTCCAGGACCGCTGGTCGTGTGTCGGGCCGCACAGCCCCAGGCTGAGGGCGTCCTCCAGCCCGAGCAGCCGGCGGACGATGAGCGTCCGGTTGGCCCACGGGCACGCGCGGGCCGCGATCAAGCGGTAGCGTCCGGGCTCGACCGGCCAGCCGTCGCGGCCGTCCGCGGTGATCCGGTCGGTGATGTAGCGGGTGTCTCGCCGGTACTCCGGCTCCACGTACGTCATTCTGCAACTCCTTCCCTACGGTTGTACCCGCTCGGCGGGGCGGCAGGCCAGGAGGCGTAGCTCCGGTGGTACGACTGCCCGCGGGCACGGTCGATTCCGGCTGGCGGCGTCCTCGCTCAGCCGGGGACGACAAATTCAGGCTTGACTTATATAAGATCACACGTAAATATGGTTGTCATGCACGCGTTCGATGTCCTGAGCGATCCGGTCCGCCGCCGGATCCTCGAGCTCCTCGTGGACGGGGAGGAGCCGGCTGGCGAGATCACTGCCGTGATCACGTCGGAGTACGGGATCAGCCAGCCCGCTGTGTCGCAGCACCTGCGCGTGCTGCGGGAGCAGGGGTTCGCGACCGTGCGCCCCGAAGGCACCCGCAGGCTGTACGCCGTCGATCCCACCGGGCTTCAGCAAGCCAGCGAATGGCTCAGTCCGTTCGAGCAGTTCTGGCGCGGGCCGCTCGCGGCCCTCGGCACGGAGCTTGCCCGCGGACGGCGTGAGCGCCGACTGGCTGCTGCGCCGTCCGGCTCGGACGACATCGATGATTCCCACCCCATCCCAGAGGACAAGGAGTAACCCATGGTTGACGTCACCTCTCAGATCAACGCCGTGACGCGCACGCTGCGCACCGAGGACATCGACGGTTCGCCGTCCCGCGTCCAGACGATCGCGCAGGACTACCCTGCCGGCATCGACGACGTCTGGGACGCCACCACCAACGCCGAGCGGATCCCGCGTTGGTTCCTGCCGATCTCCGGCGACCTTCGCGTCGGCGGCCGCTACCAGCTCACCGGCAACGCGGGCGGCGAGATCCTCTCCTGCACGCCACCCGCGGACGGGGCAGCGCATTACCGGGTCACCTGGGAGTTCGCCGGCGGCCTCTCCTGGGTCAGTGTCAGGCTCACGTCGCTGGACGACGACCGCACCAGATTCGAGCTCAAGCACACCGCGCGCATCGCCGATGTGCCCGCCGGGATGTGGGAGACGTTCGGGCCGGGTGCCTTGGGCATCGGCTGGGATCAGTGCCTCCTCGGCCTCGCCCTGCACCTCGGCGCGCTCGCAGGCCAGATCTCGCCGGAGGACGCCGCAGCATGGTCGCTTTCCGACGAGGGCAGAGCGTTCACCCGAGCAGCCGCCGACGGCTGGGGGGACGCCGATGTCGCGGCCGGCGCGGCCCCGGATGTCGCGGCCCGCACCGCCGAGGCCAGCTACGGGTTCTACACCGGTACGGGACCGGAAGCGTAACCAAGGCAACGGTGGGGAGTCGCCGCTAGGCCAGGGAGACAGCTGCGCGGATCAACGATGCCGCCTCGAGTGGGCTGGCGGTGCTGGTGTCGATGTGCAGGTCCGCGCTGTCCCAGGCCTCGTACTCGCGGGTCTGGATCGCCCGCCAGTCGGGGAGCTCCAGGCCCGGCACGTTGACGACTCGGCTCTCTGCCCGCTCTCGATGAGCGTCCGGATCGCTGCAATACAGTTCGACCTGGACCAGCGCCGCTCCGTGCGTGCTGGCGACCTCGCGCCAGGCGGTTCTTGTGATCTCGATCGGGTTGACGCACTCGACGAGGACATCGTTGCCACCGTCCAGAAGGTCGCCGGACACCGCGTAGGCCACGACGTAGCCGGCGGTCAGAACTCCGTGAGGCCCCATCTCCCCGGAGAAACGGAGCGCTTGCTCGATGCTGTCGATACGAACGTAGGCGAACCTGCCCGCCTCGTTGAGTGCAGAGGCGACGGTCGACTTGCCGACAGCGGGCAAGCCGCCAAGGATCACCAGCGTTGGAGGGGGCATGCGTTGAGAATAGTGAGCCGCTCGGACAGGACGGGCGGAAAGGCGGGCGGCACGCGGGAACTGGTGCTGTTTGGCCGCCAGGCTCTGGCCTGTCCCGCACGCGAGGTCGACACGCTCGTCCACAAGGAACTCGTACGGTCAGGCGTCCACGCCAAGATCTATGTCGGGCGTTGGACTTCCAACATCGGGTGGAGCATAGGGGATTCGAACCCCTGACCTTCTCATTGCGAACGAGACGCGCTACCAGCTGCGCCAATGCCCCAGGCGCCTTTCGGCCCGCCTACTCTAGCATCGCGTCCGGCTGGTTGTAGACCGGGGCGTCGACGCCGCCGGGCGGCATTCGCCAGCCGGCGAGCCAGGTCAGCGCAGCCGCGACGGCGGCCGCGATGAACACCGCCGTGGACGCGTGGACGATCGTCGCGTAGTCGTGCTCACCAGCGCCGGCGGCGATGAGGTTGTTCGCGATCGCGCCGAAGACGGCCACCCCGACCGCGCTCCCGGCCGAGCGAGCGAACATGTTCACCCCGGTCACCACGCCGCGCTCCGACCACGGGACGGAGTTCTGCGCTGCGATCAGCGACGGCGCCGCCGTCCAGCCCATCCCGAAGCCCATGACGAACGTGACCACCGCGATCGACCACGGGTTCGGCCAGGGACCCACCGCGGCCAGCCCGATCGCACCCAGCGTCGCGATGCCGCTGCCGAGCAGCACCGTGAACCGGAAGCCGTGCCGCAGGTACACCCTGCCCGCCTGGGACGCCGCGAGCGGCCAGCCCAACGTCATCGCCGCCACCGCTGCTCCCGAGACCAGCGGGACGACCTGCAGCGAGTTCTCCAGGTAGCTCGGCACGAAGCTGGTCACGCCGGTGATGATCGCTCCGATCCCCAGCGAGATCAGGGTCGTGGTCAGGATCAGCGGACGCCGCAGGATCGCCACGTCCAGCACCGGCTCGGCCGCCCGCCGCTCGACGAACACGAACGCCACCAGGGCCGCCGCCCCGACTGCGAAGCTGGTCAGGCTCTGCCAGCTGAGCCACGCCCACGCGTTGCCACCCTCCAGCAGCGCCAGGATGATCGTGGTGAGTCCCAGCGTCAGGATCGCCGCGCCTGCGTAGTCGATGCGGTGGCGATGGGGTTCGACGTGCTCGTGGTAGTGCCGCCAGATCGACCACGCGGCGACCAGGGACAGCGGGATGTTCACCCAGAAGATCCAGCGCCACGTGGTGAACTGGCTGAACAGGCCGCCCAGGGCCGGCCCGACCACCGAGGCGATCGCCCAGACGCTGGCGATGTAGCCCTGGACCACCGCTCGCTCGGCCACCGTGTAGATGTCGCCGACGATCGTCATCGACATCGGTGCGACCGCGCCCGCGCCGAGCCCCTGGACGACCCGGAAGGCGATCAGCGAGGTCATGTTCCAGCCGAACCCGCACAGTACCGATCCGGTCAGGAACAGTCCGACGCCGACGAGGATGACCGGCTTGCGTCCGATCGTGTCAGCGAGCTTGGCGTAGATCGGGACGGACACCGCCTGCGCCAGCAGGTACACCGAGAACAGCCACGGGAACTGGTCGAACTCGCCCAGCTCCTTGACGACGGACGGGACCGCCGTGGCCAGGATGGTCGCGTCGATCGCGATCAGGCCTGTGGCGAGCATCAGCGCCCCCAGCACCTTGCCGCGCTCGGAGCGCAGGCCGAGTCCTGCGGAGTTGCTCACGGGTGTTCAAGTCGCCCGGCAGCTCCGGTATTCCCGCCCAGCGCCTCCCGCAGCCGGGCGGCGTACGACTCCGCCTCGCCGTCGGCGTACTTGGTCCGTGGCCAGAAGAAGCCGCGCAGCCCGTCCCCCTTGGACCGCGGCACGACGTGGACGTGCAGATGTGGCACGGACTGGCTGACTACGTTGTTCACCGCGACGAAGCTGCCCTGCGCGCCGAGCGCGGTCGGCATCGCCGCCGCGACCCGCTGGGCTGTGGAGAACAGCGGCTCCATCAGTTCCGCCGGCAGGTCGACGATCGTGTCGACGTGGCGAACCGGGATCACCAGGACGTGCCCCCTGAACACCGGGCGATGGTCGAGGAAGGCCACCACGAGGGGGTCCCGGTAGATCTCCGGGACGATCAGCTCACCGGTGGCCACCTGGCAGAACACGTCGGTCATCCCGGCATTATCTCCGCGCCCGCAGACGGCCGAACGTAGAAGTGCCTCCCCGCGTCGCGGGGAGGCAGGGCCGGCTCCAGCCGATCAGAGTGGGCTGATGTTCGAGGCCTGCGGGCCCTTCGGGCCCTGGACGATCTCGAACTCCACCTTCTGATCCTCCTCAAGAGTCCGGAACCCGGAACTCGTGATCGCGCTGTAGTGGGCGAAAACATCGGGCCCGCCGCCATCGGGTGCGATGAATCCCCAACCCTTTTCTGCGTTGAACCACTTAACGGTTCCAGTGGCCATGCAACTTTCTCCTTCTCCTGGGCGCGGTACCGACGCCCGGACCGCTGTAGTCGTCGCTTCCCTCCACGGAGATAGCCCACCCCCAGGGGTGAGGCCCGTGCGGCGACTACTCGCGAAACGATAGCGTCCGGTCACTCCTTCGGGGAACAGATTCACCCCCTGAAAACCGGCATTGGCCCGGATTCCTCAGTGGGGCGCGAGCCGGGGCAGCCGGACGGTCAAGGCGCCGGGCCGCACCCGGCAGGTCATCAGCTGCTTCTCACCGACCGCGTCCCCGTCCAGCTGGCCGGCGACCGGCTCGGCCGTCCGCACCGAGATCTCCCGATCCTGCAGGTGCACCAGAGGCCCGTGGCCCCGCCGGGTCGCGGAGACGAAATGGAGGGCGATCGCCAGCCATCCCGACAACGATCGTGGCGAGGCCACGACAACGTCCAGCAGTCCGTCGTCCACCTCGGCGTCCGGCACCAGCTGCAGGCCCCCGGTGAGCTCCCCGCAGTTGGCCACCAGGACCGTCCGGGCGTGCTGGTTGACCAGCCGGTCCCCACCCGCCCTGACCCGCACCGCGAAGCCCAGCCGGAGAATCGCGCCGACCCCGGACAGCACGTAGGCCCACCAGCCCATCCGGCGCTTCATGTCCTCGTCTACCTCGGCCATGATCTCCGCGTCCAGGCCCATCCCGCACATCACCAGGAAGATGTCGGGATCGCCGTCGTCCCACCTGACCTCACCGACGTCGATGGCCACGTCGCGTCCGGTCAGGGCCACCGTCAGTGCGGTCTCCAGGTCGTCGACCGATAGGCCCAGATTGCGGGCCAGCAGGTTGCCGGTGCCGGCGGGCAGCAGGCCGAGCGACACACCGGACTCCACCAGGCCGCTCGCGACGGCCCGGACGGTCCCGTCCCCACCCAGCGGGCAGACCACCCGCGCGCCGGCGGCGACCGCGTCCCGCGCCTGCCCGGCACCGGGGTCGTCCGCCGTGGTCTCGTACCACAATGGCTCGGGACGGTTGTTCTCCGCTGCACCGGCCAGGACGCGCTGCCTGAGCGCAGCCAGGTCCTCGAACTTGGTCGGGTTGACCACGACGGCCCAACGCTCCCCGGGCACCCGTGCTCCCGCCGCGATCAGGCCGACTCGGCCTGCAGCCCGGTGGACCCGCGCAGCATCGCCCGATGGCCGGCGAGCTCCAGGGTCCGGCGCAGCCGCGGACGGTTGTAGCGCTGGATCGCGATGAACGGCAGGTTCCCGGCAACAGCGATCGCCAGGATCACCACCCACAGCGCGGTCGGCGTCCACAGCTTCATCAGCACCACCGAGCCGATCGCGCGGACGTGGTTCGACTCGCCCCGGCAGGTCTCGACGATGAACTGGTTGAGGTACTCCGGATCGGAGCCCTGGAGGCTGCGCTTGGAGAATCGGGTCGCCCCGGCGAACGTGGGCAACCGGCCCTTCCACGCCTCGATGTGCCATACCCGCCGGTAGTAGTCGCCGCCGTCCTCCCACGCGAAGGCGCGGAACGGCCACCGGTCCGGGTTGAGCCATGAGGCGGGGATGAACGGATCGAGCAGGATGCGGGCCAGCGTCCAGACCCAGTACACCGTGAAGTTCATCCAGAACAGGCCCGCGAGATCAACAGAACGCACACCGATCACCCTCTCAATGGGATCATAAGTCGATCCACAAGCGCCTCCGTGCACAATGGACATCAGATGAGGGAGCGCTTGTGCTGACTGCTGTGACCTGGACCTGCCTGTTCGGCATGGTGGTGGTGTCGTTGTACGGGATCTACCAGGCGGTGGTCTGCTGCCGGTTCCTCTCCCGCATTCCGCTCCCGCCGGACGCGGCCGAGCGCCGCCGGTTCGCCGTCCTCGTCTTCGCCCGCGACGAGGAGCGCGTGATCGGCCAGCTCCTGGACACGCTGAATGCGCAGGACTACCCGCGCGATCGGTTCGAGGTCTTCGTGACCGCCGACCACTGCACCGACGAAACTGCCGGGGTCGCCGCCGCGCGCGGTGCGACCGTGCTCGTCCGGGACGGGAACGAGCCGACGGGCAAGGGCGCGGCGCTGACCTGGTTCTTCGCGACCACCGACCTGGCCGGTTTCGACGCCTGCGTCGTCTTCGACGCCGACAACCTCGTGGATCCCGGCTTCCTCGCCGCGATGAACCGGCAACTGGCGGCGGGCCGGCAGGTCGCCGTCGGCTACCGGACGGGCAAGAACCCGTCCAGTTCCTGGGTGGCCGGCGCCAGCACGGCGTTCTGGCTGATGCAGTCCAGGTTCTACCACCGGCCGCGGGCGGCGTGGGGGCTGCCCTGCACGTCCGTCGGCGGCACCGGGTTCATGTTCTCGCTGGCCGTGCTCGGCCCCGACGGTTGGCACAGCGAGACGGCGTGTGAGGACATCGAGTTCACCCTGCAGCAGATCGCGGCCGGCCGGTTCGTCGCCTTCGCAGCGGATGCCGTCTGCTACGACGAGCAGCCGCTCACCTTCGCCGCGTCGCTGCGGCAGCGGTACCGCTGGTCGGTCGGCAGCGTCCAGGTGCTGCGGCAGCAGTTCGGGACCCTGGTCCGGACGGGGCTGCGCGGCCATCCGGCTGCCCTGGACGCCGCCCTGTTCATCCTCGGCGTGCCGATGGGCGGCATCTCGGCCCTGCTGTGGCTGGCCACTCTGGGCGTCGGGGTGGCCTCCGGGGTGAGCCTCGGCATCACCGCGGCGACGGTACTGGCCTCCGCCGTGACCGGCTACCTCGTGCTGGCTGCGTTCGGCTGGCTCGTGCTGAGGCTCGAACACGCGCGGTGGCCCGGCCACGTCCGCGCGCTGCTCGGCTTCCCGATCTGGGTGTTCAGCTGGATGGTGCTCAATCTCGTGGTGCTGTTCTGGCGCGACCCGACCTGGCGGGTCCAGCCGCACACCGAGGGCCTTTCGCTGGCCCAGGTCGTCCCGGCTACGGGGACGGAGTGATCCTCGCGGTCAGGTAGGGCTTGGCTCCGGCCCGGTCGGTGACCGCGGCCACCCAGCCGCCGGCGTCCGGACGCCACCAGGCGCCGACCGTCCCCGGCAGCAGGATCGGGCGGGCGAAGCCGACCTCGACCGCGTAGGCGTCGGGCAGGCGCGGCTGCACGGCGGCGAGCAGCCGGGCGTGCGTCCACATGCCGTGGATGATCGGGCGGGCGAAGCCGAACGCCCGCGCCGCCAGCCGGCTGGTGTGGATCGGGTTCGGGTCGCCGGAGACGGCGCGGTACTGGCGACCGAGGTCGGCGGGCAGCCGCCACACGGCGTTCGGCGTCGTCGGGACGTACTCCTCGCGGGCGAGTTGCTCGTCGGTGCCGGGCACCTTCGCGCCCGGGGCCAGATAGGTGCTGACCCCGTCCCAGACCAGCTCGCCGTCCACGTGGACCTCGCCGACGATGTCCAGCAGCGCGCCGCGTTTGTGCGGACGCAGGTTCGTCGCCCTCGCCGACACGTCGAGCCGGTCGGTGACCACGACCGGGCGGTGGAGTCGCATCCGGTTCGAGACGTGCACGACGCCGGCCAGCCGGATGGTCGAGTCCCTGCCGGACAGCAGTTCGATGTGCAGACCGAAGGTGAGGACGTGCAGCCAGGTGGGAGGCACGACCTCACTGAGGCCGAAGCCGCAGACCCGGTCGTAGTCGGCGAGCCGGCCGAGGTCCTGGCCGACGCCGCGCACCAGCACCGTGTCGCCGGGGATGCGGGCCGGCCCCCGGTCGAGGCTGGGCAGCACCGCCTTGGCGAACAGCGGCACCAGGCTGGGCAGTTCGGGGAGTTCGCGGACGCTCATTGCCCCACCAGGTTCTGCCCGCAGACCCGGATCACCTGGCCGGTGATCCCGGCGGAGGCCGGGTCGAGGAAGTAGCCGATGGTCTCGGCGACGTCGACCGGGCGTCCGCCCTGGCCGAGGCTGTTGGTGCGGCGGAAGACCTCCCGCTGGACGAACGGGATCTTCGCCGTCATGTCGGTCTCGATGAAGCCCGGCGCGACCGCGTTGACGGTGATGCGGCGGTCGGCGAGCTCGGGCGCGAGGGCGCGGACGAGGCCGACGACGCCGGCCTTGGACGCCGCGTAGTTGGCTTGGCCGCGGTTGCCGGCGATCCCGGAGGTGGACGCGATCGAGACGATCCTGCCCTCCTCGGCGAGGCCCCCGTCGCGTCCGTCGAGCAGCACCGGGTTGATCCGCAGCTGCGCGGCCAGGTTCACGTTCAGTACCGCCGCCCAGCGGCCGGCGTCCGTGTTCGCCAGCAGCTTGTCCCGGGTGATGCCGGCGTTGTGGACGATGCCGTGGATCCGGGCGTCCGTGCCGTAACGGGACGCGACGTGGGCGGCGATCCGCTCGCCGGCGTCCGCCGCGGTGATGTCGAGCTGCAGCGCGGTCCCGCGGAGGTGGTTGGCCAGGTCCGCGAGCGCTTCGCCGCCGGCCGGTACGTCGATGCAGACGACTCTCGCGCCGTCCCGGGCGGCGACGGTGGCGATCTGCGCGCCGATGCCGCGGGCCGCGCCGGTGACCACGACGATCCGGTCGGCCAGGGGTGGTGACCCCGTGACCAGCCCGGAGGTCGAGGCAGGGCCAACCGTCCACGCCTGGCCGTCCACGAAGGCGGAGCGTCCCTCCAGCAGGAAGCCGAACGTCGAGACGAGATCGGACGCCCGGGTGCCCGGCGCGACGGAGATCAGGTTGCTGGTCGCACCCCGGCGGAGCTCCTTGCCGACCGTCCGGTTGATCCCGTCCAGCGCCTGCCGCACGGCGTTGGCTTCCAGTCCGTCGACCTCGGCGTCCGCGAGCATCACCACCCGTCCGGAACCGGCGAGGGCCCGCACCGCCGGACGGAGCACGGCACGCAGCCGCTCGAGTTCCCCGATCGTCCGCAGCCCAGCTGCATCAACCACGATGCAGCCGATCCGGTCGGCATACGTGGGCGGCTCGTCGGCATCGTCGACGAGCGCAGGGCGCGCCGGGACGCCGAGGAGGGCGAGCGTGTCGGCGGCCAGGGTCGACCCGGCCAGAGAGGTCGCCACCACCGGTTCGGGGGGAAGCGAGCGCCCGCGCCGCAGCTCGGGTGGTTCGGGGAGGCCGAGCTTCCCGGCGAGCGCCTGGCCGGGGCCGGAGTAGAACAGCCTCTCCAGCGGGCCGGCCATCACACCGCCTCCAGGATCGCCACGATGCCCTGGCCGCCGGCCGCGCAGACCGAGACGAGGCCGCGCGCTCCCGAGCCGCGGGCGTGCAGCAGCTTGGCCAGAGTCGCCACGATGCGTCCACCGGTGGCGGCGAACGGGTGGCCCGCGGCCAGCGAGGAGCCGGTGACGTTCATCCGGTCGGTGTCGATCGTGCCCAGTCCTGACTTCTCCCACTTGGCCAGCGTCGCCAGCACCGTCGCGGCGAACGCCTCGTGCAGTTCGTACAGCTCGAAGTCGCCCAGTGCCATGCCCTGGCGTTCCAGGAGCCGGGCTGCGGCGTCGGTGGGGGCGAGCAGGAGGTCGTCGCCACTGGTGTGGTCGACCGCGGCGACCTGGGCGTCGACCAACCGGGCCAGCCGGGGGAGGCCGTTCGCTTCCGCCCAGCCCTCCTCGGCGAGCAGGACGGCGGCCGCGCCGTCGGTGAGAGGGGTGGAGTTGCCGGCCGTCATCGTGCCGTCCGGGCCGCCGAACGCCGGCTTCAGTACGGCCAGCTTCTCCAGCGAGGTGTCGGGCCGAAGCAGTCCGTCCCGGTTGACGCCGAGGTAGCCGGTGACCAGGTCGCCGAAGAAGCCCGAGTCCCAGGCCGCGGCGAGGTTGCGGTGGGACGCCAGGGCGAGCTCGTCCTGGGCCTGCCGGGTGATCTCCCACTTCGCGGTCGTCACCGCCTGGTGCTCGCCCATGCTCAGCCCGGTGCGCGGCTCGACCACCTGCGGGGCCACCGGTGCGAGGTGGTGGGGACGGATCGTGGCGAGCGCCCTCAGCCGCTCCGGCAGCGACCTGGCCCGGTTGGCCCTCAGCAGCGCCCGACGCAACGGCTCGGTGATCGTGATCGGGGCGTCGGACGCGGAGTCGACACCGGCGCCGACGCCGACGTCCGCCTGGCCGAGAGCGATCTTGTTGGCGATGTAGACCACCGTCTCCACCCCGGTCGCGCACGCCTGCTGCAGGTCGACCGCCGGCGTGGTCGGGTCGAGGGCGGAGCCCATCACGGCTTCCCTGGTCAGGTTGAAGTCACGGCTGTGCTTGAGCACGGCGCCCCCGGCCACTTCGTCCAGGCGCCGTCCGGCCAGCCCGAAGCGGGCGGCCAGGCCGTCCAGGGCGGCGGTCAGGAGATCGGAATTGCTCGCGGCGGCGAAGCTGGTGCCGGCCTTGACGAACGGCGTCCGGTTGCCGCCGACGATCACTGCAGATCGGGTCATCGCGTCTCCAGAAGGGGTCATTTTTACTAGATACCGACGGTAGCAGGTACCAGTGGTACCGGGTACCCTTGCGCTATGCCAAGCAGTACTGATGGGCGTGATACCCGCTGGGAGGACCATCGCACCAGGAGAAGGGTCGCGCTGGTCGAGGACACCCTGCGGGCGATCCGCAAGTACGGCGCCGGCGTCGGCATGGACGACATCGCCGTCCAGGCGGGGACGTCCAAGACCGTCATCTACCGGCACTTCGGTGACCGTGCCGGCCTGTACGCGGCGGTCGTCGCGAAAGTGCACTCCTACATCCACTCCGACCTGCGCGCTGCCCTGGCCCTGGCCGAGTCCGGCGGGCTGGCCACCCTCGCCCACGACCTGGCGGACGCGTACCTGTCGCTGGTCGAACGCGACCCGGAGATCTATCGCTTCGTGATGAACCCGCCGCCGGCCTCGGTCGGCCGGGTGGACCCGCTGGGCGGCCTCCCCGAAGCCATCGGCGACCACGTCGCCCGGGGCGTGGCGGCCCACCTGGCCGCGTTCGGTCGGGACACGGCCTGCGCTGCCACGTGGGGTCACGGCCTGGTCGGTTTCGTCCGCGCTGTCGCCGACCGCTGGATGGCAACCGGCCAGGCCGAGCCCAAGCACGAGCTCGTCGCGTACGTCGACGCCTTCGTCCGGCCGGCGCTGGCCGGCCTCGACAACCAACCCCAACTCCAGGAGCAGAGATGACCCAGCTGATCGACCGCGATCTCACCGATGCAGGCCCCGACGAGCCCTCGAGCCTCGGCGCGGCCCTCAGCCGGACGCTGGACGGACAATTCGCCGACCGGCGGGCGGCGGCGAAGGCATCCGTCCCGTCGGAGAACCTGCTGCGGGAGCCCGGCCAGTCGGTCGAGGAGGCTCGCGAATGGGTGCTGAACCGGCTCGTCGAGCTGTCCGGCGCAGGTTTCGGCGCGGCCGGGATCCCGAGAGACGCGGACGAGGATCCCGATCCGGCGGCGGCCGTGGTCGCCTTCGAGGTGCTCTCCTACGGGGATCTCTCCACCGTGATCAAGTCGGGCGTCCAGTTCGGGCTGTTCGCCGGTGCGGTCGCCAACCTCGGCACCCGGTGGCACCAGGACACGTTCCTGCCCGACATCACCAGCATGAAGCTGCTCGGCTGCTACGCGATGACCGAGCTCGGCCACGGCTCCGACGTGTCGGGGCTGGAGACCACGATCACCTACGTCCCGGAGTCCGACGAGTACGAGGTGCACTCGGAGACCCCGGAGGCCACCAAGGCCTACATCGGCAACGCCGCCCGCGACGGAGCGATGGCCGTCGTCTTCGGCCAGCTGCTGGTCCGCGGAAAGCACCACGGCGTCCATGCCGTGCTGGTGCCGATCCGCGACGAGACGGGCGCCGCGCTGCCGGGCGTGACGATCGCCGACCACGGCGTCAAGGGTGGCCTGCTGGGCGTCGACAACGGCATGCTGCGGTTCGACCGCGTCCGGGTTCCGCGGCGGATGCTGCTCGACCGCTACGGCGGCGTGGACGCCTCAGGTCAGTACCGCTCGCCGATCGAGAACGCGAACCGCCGCTTCTTCACGATGCTCGGGACGCTGGTGCGCGGCCGGGTCTGCATCGCCGGGGGAGCGGGGATCGCCGCTCGGTCGGCGCTGTCGATCGCGACGCGGTATGCCCTGAAGCGCCGCCAGTTCGCCGCGCCCGGACGCCCGGACGGCGTGCTGCTGCTCGATTACCTCACCCACCAGCGCCGGCTGCTGCCGGCGATCGCCCGCGCCTACGCGCTCGGCTTCGCGCAGAACGAGCTGGCGGCGTCCCTGGTGCACATCCAGGGCGGCGGCGAGCACACCGAGCGTGACCAGCGCCGGCTGGAGACGATGGCGGCCGGGCTGAAGGCGACCGCCACCCGCTTCGCCAACGACACGATCCAGGAGTGCCGGGAGGCCTGCGGCGGGGCCGGCT
>ERZ778029.2076-NODE-2076-length-14406-cov-3.395373_pt1 | contig 14406 bp, 19 predicted proteins | sample MGYA00375759_ERZ778029 | MGnify/ENA primary metagenome ERZ778029 (study PRJEB29350, sample SAMN05389819) | bioreactor metagenome | isolation source: Ammonium sulfate bioreactor | place: South Africa: University of Cape Town | collected 2014-04-04 ...
GATGTTAATCGAGTGTTCGTATCGGGCCGTCTATCAGTCTTATTTGTACTTCCATCAAATGTTAATATGACATTCAAAGCATTGACAACAACTATTCAATTTGATATTCTTTTTGATGGTGGAATACGAATGGCTAGAATGAATCTTACAGATTTACCTGTTCAACATAATCAAACAACAAATGTTATAACAATAGGCTTCGAAAAACAAGAACTTGTTGTTCTTAATAAAACAGCTTTCGAAGAATTCGCTGTTAATCTTGTTTTAACATCGAATGTAACAATGGCGATCGATGGTACGACAACAGCAGTTGCTCAAACTGCCATAGGAAATCTTACTTTAATTCAAATACCTGTCTCTGATACAGTTTCATTAAATGGTTACAATCAATTTGATGGCGGACTTTTAAAAATCGATAATATCGATATAGATAAATCATTATCAAATCATTCACTTATACTTCGAGTTAAAACAGAAATTACAAATCCATCAGTTGTTAATATTATCAACGGTGGACGACTTCTACTTGATTTATGTGATATGCATAGAGGCACATCACTTGGTCTAGTTACAATTGATCCATTTGTTCTTGCGCCACAAGGTACGCCGACTATCGTCATAGCTGAAGGTCTCGTCAATATGACAAATAATAATACTGAAGTTCTTCGAGAGTTTATTTCAAAAATGGTCTCAGGACTTGGTACTGATGTTGAATTACGTGGTACATTAGAAGATAATTCAACAGGCACAGATATACCATATCTAGTATTAGCTATTTCTGGTCTTCGTATTCATACAACTGTTCAGGGTCTAGTCGGAAATAGTTCACTTGTTCAAGAACTTCTTGTTAAACACTTAACGGCTGCTGAAATAGCTGGTATTACCATTGGTCTTGTTAAAATGTTATCTGCACGTATTCGAATAGTCAATCCGTTTAATGCAAGTTTAATTATTCATGGTATCGATGTTAAAGTTTATTACGGTCCTAAAGTCGATGATAGCTTGCAAGTTGGTCTTGTTCATGATCAAACACCTATACGTGTTGGACCTTATGAACAACTCATAAGTCCTTATGTCAATGTGACTATTGCAGCTAAATTAACAACATTGGCAACACTGATAGTACCTCTTTTAGAAGGCAATGCTCGTCTTTCGCTGTATGGTGTTATAAGTTTTACAATTGGTGATGAATTTGTTTTGAATCAAATTCCAGTTACCCTGCTTGATATACCAACGAAACAAGAACCAAAATCCGAACAGGAAATTATCTTTTGATTCATGTTTCTTTTTTGTTTTGTGTAATTTTTTGTGAGAAAACATTTTTTTTATAAATAATTTTGATCATACATATATACATACTCGTCAGCATATTCATTTTCTATTAATATTCTTGATTCAATGAAGCAAAAGACTAATTATTAGGCTTTTTTTGTACATTAAAACTGCTATTACTTTAATCATATAGTATTATCAAGTTGACATCAACGATTATATTTATTTATTATTTTAATACTATCGTTCAGTAAAAAGCTCGATATATAATAATCAGTTAAAGAAAAATGTTTTTCTTTTGTTCTTCTCTTCTATAATGAGAGTATCTACTCAATTATGTTGCACATTTACATATTCTCGGATGACAAATTATTATTTAAAAAATTTATTTGACAAGCTGTTCACTTTGCATTGTAATCTAACCATGCATTTACATACACAAAATCCGAATTGATATTTCAGTTTCGAAGAGTAACAAAGAAAAAGATAGGAGAAAAACAAACACAGAATCGTCTTGTTCTTCTTTTTCTTTATCCTATTTTTTATATTTCTCGCTTGGAATCTCCTGTCACATTTCGACTATCGTCGGAACGATAATTGTCATTCTTCCAGTGCTCAATCTCGGGCGGCAAGCGAGCTTAAAAATACTCGCATATCTTTCTTCTACGAGTTCGACAACGCACTACTAATCAGAAGAATAAAATTGTCGAAAGAAATTGTGTTTTCGGTCCTATCCTATCTATCGATCTATTTTCTTATGAAAAATGGTTTAATCAAATAAATGAATAGTTTTCGCTGGTGTTCGACGAATCTTCTCTCCAAGACAAGCGAACAGAAAAAAAGAAAATATAGAAATGAACGCAGAGAGACTTAGAGAAAGAGAGCGAGAGCGGAAAAAAATCGAATGCGATAAAGAATATAAAAAAAAGAACATGATGCTCATTGTGCAACGAGCAAGACTAAGATAAAGAGAACGAACAAACGGGAACAAACATCACCCGTAGAATACAAACACATTCAAGAATTGACGAACAATTCATCCGTAAGTTAATTGCAAATTACGAAATAAAAGAAAAAAAATCGAGAAGAAAAAGACGTCTCTTTCATCAGTTGAAAATAGGAAACAAAATAAGGAACATACGAGCGTAGGAGGACTTATCATCTTTTTTTTGTCAATCTAAAACGAATATTTTCACTAAGTGCACGGTTATTTTTCTAAAAAAAGAAAGATGTATCCATTTCTGTATCTAAGCTGAAGAGAAGATTAGCCTAATAAGAGATTATTTTAATTGTGATCAATATCATGAAGTAGAAGAAAAAACAACGATTATGAAATGCAATATCTGTTTTTCCTTTTCATTTTTTTTGCCCTTTGATAAAAGAGAAGAAAAAAAAGGTTTTTCTTTCTTTTCTTCTAACTAGCTCATGAATAAAATCATCTTAGCATACGTCTTCACAATTTGCTCCTTCAACCATCCGCCTATCGTTTCTTCAATTAACTTCCTATTGCCAGAAAGAACTTCCGGATAAAATGCAGTATTTACTCGTCTATGTTGAAAAAGAAACAAAATCCTTTTCTTTCTCTTCTCAGACAGAAAAAAAAAACAAAGCAAAATAGAAGATAAATTTCAGATCAAATACATACCAACTCAACATTCTATTTTTCTCTCTCTTGAAAATGTCAATATCACTTCAAAATCATGTCTATTTTCTTCGTAGGATTGAACAACATTCAAGATAAAGTAACATTTCAAAACTAATCATGGTTGTTCATGCAGGTGGTCTTGTGGCTATTGTTATTTTTTATATTGCCATTTTACTTGTTGGAATATGGGCTGGAAGAAAACAAAAATCATCAGAAAAATCACCTGATACAGAAGAGATTATGCTGGCAGGAAGAAATATCGGTCTACTTGTAGGAATATTTACAATGACAGCAACATGGGTTGGCGGTGCATATATTAATGGAACAGCTGAACAAGTTTTTTCTACTGGTCTTATTGCGTGTCAAGCACCATTAGGCTATGCAATTAGTTTAGTCGTCGGCGGATTATTATTTGCTAGGCCGATGCGTAATGCTGGTTATGTGACAATGCTCGATCCATTTCAACGAAAATACGGACAACGAATGGGCGGTTTGCTATTCATACCAGCACTCTTAGGAGAAGTCTTCTGGTCAGCAGCGATTCTATCGGCACTTGGAGCAACTATTAGTGTTATTTTTACTGACATTTCAACAACAACATCAGTTGTTATTTCGGGTAGAAATCGATTTTAAATGAGAAAAAAAATTTTCGAATATCGTTTTTTTTTTGTTTTTTCGTAATTAGCTGCCGTTGTTATTATTTATACACTATTCGGTGGATTGTATTCTGTTGCATATACTGATGTTGTTCAACTTGGATTTATTCTCGTTGGCCTTTGGATTGCTGTTCCATTTGCAATTCAGCATAAAGGTGTTGGAAGTATAGTAACAACTTGGCCACAATGGCGAGGTCACGTCGAGAAATCAGAAATTGTCGGATGGATTGATGGTATACTTTTACTTGTTTTTGGTGGAATACCATGGCAGGTTAGTCTTTTTTCTATTGCTTTCGAAATGCAATTGTGGATTTATTTTTAGGTTTATTTTCAACGAGTTCTTTCGGCTAAATCAGCTAAAAATGCAATGTATTTATCATTTTGTGCAGCGATTGGCTGTATAGTATTGGCCATACCACCTGTACTTATTGGTGCCATTGCTAAATCAACTGGTCAGTAGTTAATTTAATGATAAATTTGCGTTTAAAATTAATTTTCTAGATTGGAATATGACGGATTATGATATGAAACAAGATATTACATCACCTGAATCAACAAAACTCATCTTGCCATTAGTTCTCTTGCATCTATGTCCGAAATTCATTGCATTTATTGGTTTAGGTGCAGTTTCAGCTGCCGTTATGTCCAGTGCCGATTCGAGTGTACTTAGTGCAAGTTCAATGTTTGCTCGTAATGTCTGGAAACTTGTTTTTCGTAATAAAGTCAGTCCATATGAAAAATGAAATATTCACGAAAAAGAAAATGAATGTCTCGTATTTAGGCATCTGAACGAGAAGTTCTCTTAGTAATGCGTATTGGAATATTTCTTGTTGGAGCAGGAGCTGCTGGCATCGGTATTCTAGTCTCATCTATTTATGTTCTTTGGTATTTATGTTCGGATCTTGTTTATGTCATCTTATTTCCTCAATTACTTTGTGTTGTCTATGTACCACATACAAATACATATGGTTCATTATCGGCATATATCGTTGGTTTTGTTGTTCGTATACTTATTGGTGAACCATCATTGAATATACCGGCATGGATACATTTTGGTTCCTATATACCGCCGAAAACAACATGTATGCTGATTAGTTTATTAACAACATTAATTGTATCGTTAATAACAAAAATCTTTTTTGAAAAACGTATTTTATCACCAAGATTGGATGTTCTTCATTGTTTTATTGATATACCAAATGAAATTTTACCATTAAAAGAAAGTACAACAGTTGATGAATTGCAACAATATCGTATTACTAAACCTAGTGAACAACAATTACTGAATGAGCCAATAATGTTAGTTAATAATTCTTATTCACCAAGTCCACACGCCCTAAGTACACATGTGCATTCATCAGCTACCTGAGGAAAGAAAGCAAGTTCTCATTTGTGGTGTATGTATCCGTCACATAGAGTTCAAAACCCTTCCGGTGATTGTTGTTTCTTCTTCTTCTTCTTTTTTTCGTTCTTCTTTACATATCTAATCGAAACATATCATTGATTTGATCAGAACTATTTCGCTGAATGATTTATCGTAGTAAAAATCCAATTATTATAGTTACAAAAGAAAAATAGAAAATATGTGGAGGTGCTGTTTTATTCAATGTTGTTGTTTTTATTATTTTTTTCTCGTTTTTATTTTCGTCAGTAGTCAGATTACGAACACATACATACATATCATTATTTGTGTGATGAAAAATTTAAAACAAAACAAAGAAACATATCATTTCAACTTCCACATACTATAGCTAACCAATTTCTTATCAATCATAGATCACAAACAAAACATATCAAATATCCTATCATTCTTTTATTTATTCTGTTTGTTGTTTCTGTTTGATGTTGTGCCTTTTAGTGTTCTATAGAATCAAGAAAAACAAACCTATCTATAAAAATAAATCATTGTCTCTCTCACCCTTGGAATTAAGTTTTTTATTTACTGAATAATATGTATATATAGGTCTATATGACAAAAATAGAGTTTATTGGGTATAATTGTGTTGTTTTATCAGTTCAAATTGACAACTAAAACTAAAAACTAAAGTTAAACATCTTGAGTCAATGTTGTTGATGGATCTGTTGTAGGTATGGGACTATCGTGATGATTTAACATCCAATCAAAGATTTTGTAAGATAAACGAACACCATCTTTGGAACCTTGTCGATCGAGTAGTGTTTTAAGTAATGATTGTTTAGGTTCATCGATATATTTCGCTATCCATCTAATATAAAACTCGAATTCACTTGAAATCATCAAAAAACTAAATAAACTCACCGTAAAACTTCGGTTTCCGATCGACCGAAATCATTTTTATACCAAAGAAATAATTTTGACAGACGTATTTCTGCATTTTCAAGTATAATATCAACTTCAGCATTACAATACGATGTCGTCGCCATATTTAAAGCTTTTTCAAGATTTGTCGATGAATAAATAGCAATTTGTGGACATGAACGTGCACCGCAATTAAGTGCAAAATGAATACGTGGATCACAACGACGCATTGAATATTTTGCACGCGGATCGTTGTATGTAAAATGACGTTGTGTACAATTCGAATGCGGTTTATTTCCTATGAAAATCAATTTCGTTCAAAGAACAACAACAATGAACTCAAACCTCGTAAAATTCCGTGTTCAATATCATCTAATGAATAGAAATATTGTCCGACTTTATAGGATGTTATCTTCCAGAATTGATTTAAATCAAGAACAGATTTCGGTTGATCATCCAACGATGCTATTCCATGAATAGTTAACACATTGTAGAGATCTTTAAGAACACACACACACATACATAAAACAATAAAATTCGATTAAGAAAAAAAGAATTACTGATGAAAAATGTTTTTCGTTCATTTTCTGTGACATTTTCTAAGCTAATTGTCGTTAAACGTTTACTCATTTCACATAAATCATTGTAGACATTTGTTGCACGTAAACGACGATAGTTTACTAAACGACCGGATGGATCAATGAATAAAGCTTTTAAACTAAACAATCAAGAGAACATTTCCTCAGTTAAACAACAAGAAAAATGAAGAATTTTCGTTTCCTATATACTTTAACATTTTCTTTTGTAATTCAATCGATAATTGAACAGCATTGTAACCATTTTTTGATCGTGATTCATTGTCATCATTTGTAACTGGTACAATCGATATTGGCTTTGTTTTCGACAGATTTTCTAACGGTGACCAATTAAGAATATTTAATAAATGAGTATTTACAATTTCATCATTTTCATCATTATTATTATTATTATTTATATTTCCATTTGTATTATTTTCGGATGATAATGATGGTTGTAGACCATTAATTGCTTTGACTCGATCTATATCGACGAATAAGAAAAGGAGAAGAAAAAAGACATTGATGACATTATCAAGAAGAAATACATTAATCTTATTTTAAGTCTCTAAACGTATGTTCCTGTTTGTTGTCGTCATCTGGTTATATTTTCTTGTTAACATAACATGATCTGATAGAAATACACTCGAATCCTCAATGCATACTTTTGACAAGGTCACAAACATGTTTCAGTTATTCTTTATATGCATCAAATAGCTACCATATTCGATGATTATTAATAAATGTTCCGAGCTGTTTTTTTTGTAATAAAAAGAAAATAATGACAAATGTATTTTTTGTTCGAATTTCTATGCAAAAACAATCTAATCATGATTAATTTCCGTTACATATATATGTCTATTCACACTTGTCAATGCGATCTATAGGCGTATAATATCGATAATTATGTTTTTCGGTTTTTTTATTTTCTTAGTCAATTCAGAAAATATTTGGAAAAAAAACGAGAAATTCTTTTCTCTTGCATTTAATTACTCGAATGAGTATTATTACATCGAAAGGTAGATGAGTAGTGAACAAGAAATGAATGATGATGACATTTGCACTTTGTAAGCTTCAGTCGACACGCATTTGACAATGATCTCAATTCGGCAAGTTACATTGTAACAAAAGAAATAAGAACAAAATTCTTTTGTATAGAGATTTTACAGAATAATAAACGAATAGCTACGATCTATTTATTGATTAACACTATTACATTTTCTTTCTCTTTTTTTTCTTGTTTGTGCCGAAAAATGAATGTTTGTAGGAACTACAAGGGGAAAAAATCGTAACTGATTGATCAAAAACTGATCTTTTCCTTTTTGAATATGCGCGTTGTCTCAAGCGACAATAAAATGACGGAAAAGGCACATTTAGAAAGAAAAATTCTGTTAGAAATAAATCAAAAAAAAAAACAACACAGGAAACAAATGCAATCGTGCATTTGACAGATCATTCATTCATATTTCTCATACGATTTCGAAGCATGAAACCTATGAATACTTGCGCGCAGGTAGATCGCCATTATTTTCTATTTCCAACGGAAAGCATTAATTTTACTGTACACATTCGCTTCAGTCTTTTTTTTTATTATTCTCCGGAATGATTATTATTTCCTGCTAAACGTTTTAAATATTGTCATGAAGCGAAAAGAAAATAATAATAATTTGTTATTCTTTGAAGAATATTGATCGGGAATGATAACCATGCTCGACTGATTATGTCAGATTGAAGTCGAACGAATGATATACACGCGCTGTCTAAGATCATGTTTCGTTAATCTTTATTATTCTTATGTGTCAAGATAAATAGTTTTTGAATGAATTTATCTCTAAGCGATAAAATAGATTTGTACTTACAAAAAGGTCTTGAGCTACTCGATCGGCTGTACCGAGACATGATTGAAAATAATATAAGATGATTTTTTGTTATATTACAGAAAGTTGCTTGAATTCAATCGGTGTTGTTGTTGTTGTTGTTATTATTGTAACTATTGTAGATAGGTATGCATCGACAATGCTATTTTGTATTCGTTGATCGATCTAAGTATACTCAATTCACTCAGAATTGTTTAAACGATGCCGAAGGATTACATAGAAGAAGAGAGACAGAGAAAACGCGTCTCTTTTGTTTTTTTCCTTATATAGAGTGAGAGAAAGAGAGGAAAACTCTATCGTAGTTGCTTTCTCTCTCTCTCTCGCTCTCTTTATTCTCTTTATTCTCTGTATTTCTCTGTTATGCTGATCAGCATTACCTTTTCTTTTTCTTATTGAATATGTTGAATAATTGTTTCTTTTAGCATGTCAACAGATGATTGTCAGACAAAATATAAGTGCACTATACAATCGACTAAACTCGAAGATAAAAGTATGTAAAAGAACGGAAAAGGATGAACACACAAATTAATAAAAAAAATCTGACGAGAAAGAAAAATGAAGACACGGAAAAGCCGAGATGAATGTCAACCAAATCAATTTCATTTGTATGTTATTCTTTATTTCTTTTTCTCATCATCACCAGCATGACCAATAAAGAAGAGAAGAGAAGAAAGAGAGAGAGAAAGATTTTATTATTATCATAACAAATAAAAATCTATATGTACATAAAAGATAAGATCGAATAAACAAAAAGAGAATCAAAGAAAATGAATGGTCACCGGTGAACTCGTGTCACATTGATACCAAATATTCGTTTCAAACAGGTAATGGCGTTTGTCGTTTGGGAAAATCTAATTCAACATCCATATCCGGTGTACAACTACAATTCAAATACAAAGATATTCATTATCAATGACATAAAACAATTAATCAAAATGCGTTGCACAAAAGATCTCTATGTGTCTTGTCAATAGTCATTGAAAGGGAATTAGAACAAAAAAAAGACTAGTAAAACTATGATCTATGAAAATTAGAACTTACATTGGCATGGTTTCATGTCGAAAAACATGTGGAAATAATGTTTTCGAATCGAATCCATTCGTTTTTTCTTGTTTTAATTTGCATGAGACGAAGTTTTTCTTGTTGAATTTCAATTTGCTACGAATAATTCGATTAATATAAAACAAATTAGTTTTCAAAAAAAGAAAGAAAAGCCAAAAACAACAACGATCTTTTACTTCTTTCATTCGATCATTATCAAGTGCAACAAGCAAATAAGACGCATGCATATCGGAAAATGCTGCCTATATTATTCAATCAACAGAAAATAGAATTAGCCGACATAAAATGAGTAATGACATACTGTAGCTTGTTCTTCACGTAAACGTTTTATAGTTAATTGAAGATTTTCTATATGTTGTTCTTGTTGTTTTTCGAGAATACGATTTAATTCATCGATTTCTTCCTGAAAAACAAAACGAAATAAAGATTTTGTAACTTTTTTTTTGGTCAAGAGAAATAAACGCAAACGTACAGAATTCAAAAGTGTTGTTTCATCAATGTCTTGTAATAATCGTTGAAGTGTTTGTTCTTTTTCCGGATATTCACTATCCTGAAAACAATAGTAAACAAATAAACGACATGATGAGCAGAGATTTATTTTTCTACTTTATAAGTTTTCAATTGTTTGAGAAGTTGTTGACAATCAACTAATTGATTTTCTAGATTGAGAACCTGATTTTCATACACTGATCATTGAATAACAAAAATGTAAGACGAGAAGTTTTCTAAAGATTAAATTTACTTTCAACTTCATTTGCTAATGTTTGCCGTTCTTGATCGATAGCATCGAGTAGTTCTTGTTTTTCATCGTTTTGTTTTTGTTCGACCATGACTGTAGTTTTCTTTGAAACAAACGAACAAATTTATTTCTCAACAAAATAAAAAAATTCGTATGATTATTGTTATAACTTTATATTGATCGAAACGACGTAGATTCTTAGCCACAGTATCATGTGATGAGCTTTCAGTATTCGATATCATTTCTCGTAGTTTTCTATTTTTATCTTTTAATTCATTTTCATGTTGAATAAATGCTTGTATACGTGTTCGATACACTGAACAAAGACTTTATTCAATTAATTGGTATTTGATTAGAAAATATTTACTATGTAATTGTAATGTTAACCATTGAATCTTGGCGGGATTTTCCGGTGCGACAAGTTCAGGTGTTTTCTCTCGTCGTAAATGTCGACAACGAGCCGAACATTTCCTTTCTTCTTTCAATGCTACGAGAGAGAGAAAAAAATGCATCTGTTCGTTTATGTTTCTTTTGAGACACAGAAAATTTGATGAAACTAACGAGGAAGAGTTCCCATAAATGTTGCAGTTGTTACTGTTGTCGCAGCTGATTTGAGTGGCCGCCGCTGTTGTCGCATCCATGGCGAGTAATCAACAACTGTACTTGATATTTGACTTTGAAGAGAACGTAATGCTGGCGCGCCCGAAGGTTGTCGACTTGACGCATAGGAATTCATCTGAAACAATTTATTTATCCTTATTTATATCAGACAATCAATTTAAAAAGAAAGATTTTTGTTTTTAAGGCACCGACAAACTTTAAATTTATTTCATATAATAATCACATTTCAGTATAGGACAATCACCGCGTACATCCATCGGAGAATAATCATAGTAGAGTGTATATAGTGGAAATTGTTGATTGTGAGTACCGTTAACATAATCACCGATTAAACGGTACGCTTCGAGTGAACACATTGGATCGAGAAGAGCATGACGCGAACGAGCTTTCTCACGAAATATACTAATCGTTCGTGTAGCAAGATCGGTTTCATCAATAACCATTTTTGAAAGAGCATAAACACTTATATGATCCGGTACAGTCAAATTAATATGACCGGGATATGCATTGTAAGAATCAAATGTGATAAGGCGAAGGTGAAGTTTAACATACCTATTAGATGTACATTGAAAAACTTTTGAATTGAATCGAATCAAAGTTTTATTTCTACCTCGGATGGTTCAGTTGCAAGGGCTCATTGAATGATCGTTTCAATTCTTTAGGTGGTTTCTTTTCAAGAATAATTTGTTTCGATGGTGGAACAACTAGTTCTGTGACATGCTGTAAAATACCAGTACCAATTGTTTCATCTAAAATCGCCCGATAATCAATTAAACCTTCGATTTCGAATAATTTCGTTAAAACAAATAGATCTTCGCGAGATAATTGTGGTAAACGATCTTTGAGAACTATATTTACATAGAAAATCATTTTTAGAAAATAACAAAAATCAATGAGATTAATATCCGTACTCAATCGAAATTGTTCATAAGTTAAACGATCTGTGTTTTGTCTATCTAAGGTTTCACAGATTTCAAGTAAAATCTGCTTTTGACCGGATAGAATCGAATTAATACGTTTACAAACAACATTTAACTTTTCCGGTGATGTAAATATATCTTTTGTTGCTTTCGTTAGACGTTCCTAAATCGAACAAAATTCGATAAAGATTATTTTCTTTTGAATTTCATCGAAATTCGTCTATTTACAAGTTCTTTTTGACGTCCAGTTTTAGCTTTCTTCTTTTTCTTCTTTTTCTTGCCTCCTGCTTCATCAGATTGTTCTTGTAAAAGAGCTTGAACTGCTGATGATGCTCCTGGTTGCTCAGAAGCCGTTGTTTCACCGGTAGCTATTGCTGCTGCTGCTGCTACTGTTGTTGTTGTTGGCGGTGATGCTACTACTGCTGCAGAAGGAGTTTCGATTGTTTCATTCTGTTGTTCTTCAGCAATATCTTCCATTTTTTACAATGAAGAACACACAAAAAAAGGAGAAATACAACGTCTATCGGCAATGCCATTCACCGTCAGCTCACCATGGCATCGCACTGTGTTGCTTGCATATTTAAATCGTATGTAGAGCGCGCTACGATGCAAACAATTTTGTACTTTTTTACTTAATCAACTTTAAAAGTAGAAAAATTTATTCATCCGATTCATGAATATTTATTAGCGATAAATTATCAAATGAAGACATGATCTTTCTTTCTTTTATTATTTTTTCAAATGAATATTCACACACACACAAATACAAAAACAAAAACATATAAACTAGTTTTTTTTTGCTACTTAATAACTATGATTGCAATTAGGTGTGTGAATGTTGCTATTCAAGCTAATTTAATTAGTACGTTTGTACCATCGACGAGCTGTAACATCGCCAGCTTTCATTTCCTATAAATAAACGAATAAGATTAATTGAGAACTGAAAATGAATTCGATTTTGTTAACTTACGACTTGTTGTTGTCCTTCACCATCGACGTATCGTGTGATAACTGATTCATTACCATTTTTATCACGCATTGTATGAACCCATCGATCATTTTCGAATTTAATAACCGACTATTTAAGCAAACAAAATCAATAAACGAATAGTTTTTTTTCTTTGAATATTAAAACTAACTTTAACTGGTTCACCATCGAGACGTGTTTCATCGAATTCAACATTTGGAGTGAAATCGTATGCGGATGTTTTAAGTTTCGATTCAGTTTTAAGTGTCCATTGATCACCGTTTCGGCTAATGATCAAATTTGGTTTGATAACTTTAGCTGATTGACGAAGAACAAGACCAACGCCCTATTTACATATAATGTAGATTTGAAGAAAAAAAACTCAATATTAATATTCTTATTTTACAATTTCTTTCATATAATTATCGAAGTTTTCACCATCGACGTATTCCCATGTTCCAACAAGATTTTCTACTGCTGTGCCAGCCATTTGAATTCTATTACCAGATAGATAAAAGTTTAATATAATACAGAAAAAAAACAAATGCAATGAATGAATACCACAATCGAGCCTCCTTTTATATGCTAATACCTTTGATAAAAACTAGAGAGAAAGAAAGAGAGAAAAAAAAAGAAAAAATCGAAATATTTATTATTTTCTTTTTATTTGAAAGAGAGAAAAAGAATGAGTGTACTAAACGTGGAAATATTTGATTTGATAGACCTCTACATTTTTACATAAAAAACCAAAAAAATTTTATTCTTTCATTTTCTTTATCTTGATTATTCATATCCGAAAAATGCTTTTTTTTTCTCTTCTTTACATTCAACAACCTGCTCTGGTTTCAAATTCTATTAAATATTATTCAAAGATAATATTGATAAACTCAAGTAAACAAGTAAGTTCATGAGCTAATGTCAATGATATTATGTTGATAAGACCTATATCTCAACAAAACCTAGTTTCTTATCAAAAAAAGAATACTCTTCGAATAGCAAACAATTCGTTTTGATTATAGTATACGAAATATATTCATTTTCTTTTATTCAGAAATTAAAAAATAAAAATAAACAAATAAATAAATAATTAATTAATTACTAATACTAAAAGTGTTCTACTGTTCATTTACAATATTCATTTGTAGCCAACAAAAAGCGAATAAATAAATACTTAATCGCTATCATCATCAAAATCACCACTAATACTTCCAGTTGTTCGAGATAATGTTTCATCTTGATGATCGCTATCATGTCGACGATTTGTCGATGTATTCATATTCTCTTTTTCCGCATGATAAATACGGCTAATCTGTAAAAGCATATTGCCAATATCTGGATCATTCAAATAGTTTGTTATTGTCGTTGGATTTTCAGCAATTTGTAGCATAACTAGAAAGCAAAATGTTTTTTCACAAAAGATAAGTTGTTGTTTTTCGAATAGAATTGATTTACTGAAAAATGTCTTCGGATTGTTTAATGTTCGTTGCACAATCGGATTTTGTATAATCGATTGAAAGATACTCGAATTTGGGTCAAGACCTCGGTCGTTATCTATATCATTCATATTCTGTTGTTGTAGTTTGTCACTGAGAAGATATTCACACTGCAGATGACGAGAGAAAAAAAGTAAATTATAATGCAAATAGTAGAACAAATTTATTCATTACAGCGAGATTTTGATCGTTATTAAACATTCGTAACGCTGTGACAATGTCATCATTAGCAAAACCCATTTCTTTCAATGATTGTATTGCCTAGAAATAGATGTTCAAGTTTTTCTTTCTCTTTTAGTGA
>ERZ778029.2079-NODE-2079-length-14386-cov-3.647966_pt1 | contig 14386 bp, 15 predicted proteins | sample MGYA00375759_ERZ778029 | MGnify/ENA primary metagenome ERZ778029 (study PRJEB29350, sample SAMN05389819) | bioreactor metagenome | isolation source: Ammonium sulfate bioreactor | place: South Africa: University of Cape Town | collected 2014-04-04 ...
CCGCTCTTGACCGACGAGCCGTACGCGTCCACGTAGGTCTGGCCGGTGATCTCCTGGATCGCGGCCATCACCTCGTCGGTGATCCAACGCAGCGTCTCCCGATCGTCGTGCTGGCCGGCGTACGCGCTGAAGTCGAGGGGCTCGCCCACCCGGATCCGCGGGTGGTGGATCCACGGCAGGAAGCCGAACTTCCTCACCGTCTCGGTGTCGGCGACCCCCACCGGGATGATCGGGACGCCGGCCGCCAGCGCCATCCGGGCCACGCCGGTGCGTCCCTTGTAGAGCCGGCCGTCCGGGGAGCGGGTGCCCTCGGGATAGATGCCGACCAGGCCCCCGTCGGCCAGGGCGTCCAGCACCGGCTCGAGGCCGGCCAGGCTCATCCGTCCACCGGACCGGTCCAGCGGCACCATGCCGACGGCCTTCAGGAACCAGGCGACGATGGCCGAACCCAGGCCCCGGTCACCCTTGAACAGCTCCGCCATCGCCGGGTAGATCAGCTGCCGCCGAATCATGGCCGGCACCGCGTAGGTCTCGCCGACGGCGATGTGATTGGTGGCCAGGATCGCCCCGCCGCTGGCCGGGATGTTCTCCTCACCGTCGATCTGCGCCCGGAACAGCCAGGCGACGACCGGACGGAACAGCCCGTACTTGAAGAAGTTGTACATTCCAGGACTCTCTTGCCCTCTGCCCTATGCCGTTGACGCTGCCGGACAGCCTACGATCAACCCATGCAGGTAGCCGACACCGCGCAACCCTTCCACGCCGGGACGGGCCGGGTCGGCGTGCTGTTCTGCCACGGGTTCACCGGGTCGCCCTGGTCGCTGCTGGAATGGGCCCGGACGACGGCCGACGCAGGCCACCGGGTCGCCCTCCCCCGGCTGCCGGGCCACGGCACCAGCTGGCAGGAGATGAACCTGACCGGCTGGCAGGACTGGTACTCGATGGCCGAGCGCGAGTTCAACGAGCTCCGCGACCAGTGCGACCGGGTCTTCGTCGCCGGCCTGAGCATGGGCGGGGCGCTGTCGCTGCGGCTCGCCGAGAAGTATCCCGACGACGTGGCCGGACTGATCCTGGTCAACCCGGCCGTCCTGGGCTATCCGAACACCTTCTTCGTCCCGCTGCTGCAGCACTTCATCGGTTCGGTCGGGGCGATCGGCTCCGACATCGCGTCCCCCGGTGTTACCGAGCACGCGTACGAGCGCACCCCGCTGCGGGCGGCGGCGTCCATGATGAAGCTGTGGGCCGAGGTGAAGGCCTGCCTGGATCTGGTCTCGTGCCCGTTGCTGATGTTCCGCTCGGTGACCGACCACGTGGTGCCGGCCTCGTCGAAGGAGTACATCCTCAGCCACGTGTCCAGCGACGTGATCATCGACCGGGTGCTGCCCCGCAGCTATCACGTCGCCACGATGGACTACGAGAAGGACGTGATCTTCACCGAGACGCTGGACTTCATCGAGGCCCACGCGAACGTCGCCGGCTGACGTCGCGCGGGCCCCGTGGCGCGCTTCAGCGCAGGTCCTCCGCCGTCTCCAGCTGGACCAGCCGGACGTCGCCGCTGACGGTCTTCGCCCGCAGCCGCAGGCTCTCCTGGCCCGGCTCGGGACGGCCCGCTCCGACCAGGTCCGAGGTCACCTTGCCGGTGATGGTCGAGATGTCGGTCCAGACCGGGATCGCCGGCGGCACACCCAGGCGAACCGACCCGGACGCCGTCGAGACCGCGACCTCGCCCGAGCGCAGCCGTCCGACCTCGACGTCCCCGCTGGCGGAGTTGAGCTGGAGGTCGTCGTCGGCCTTCTCGATGACGATGTTGCCCGAGGCGGCCTTGGCCACGACCCGTCCCCTGGCGTGATCGACCTGTACGTCGCCGGAGCCGGTGCCGAACGATGAGCTGCCGTTCACCTCACTCACAGCGATGTCGCCCGAGCCGGTCTTGACCCGGGTCTCGCCCGCCGTCCCGATCCGGACGTCGCCCGAGCCGGTGCCGACGTTGACCTGGCCGGTCACCTCGGCAAGCTCGACGTCCCCAGACCCGGTCTGCACGTTGGCGCTCGCGAGTCGGCCGGAGGTCCTGACGTCGGCCGACCCCGTCCGGACGACCGCCCGGCTGCCGGTGGGGACGGTCGCCCACACCTGCAGGACGGCACCGAAGTCGAAGACGGACCGGCGCTCGACGACGGCGCTCAGCTGGTTGCCGCTGTACTCGATGCGCACGCGCTCCGGCTGGTCGCCCTCGACGCGGATCGTCGATTCGGTGGTGTCACCGGCCATCACGATCACCTGGCCGCGGTCGAACTCGAGAAAGAGGTCGACGGGAGAGGGGGTGTTGAAGGTTCGTTCCATGGTCGTGTCCTTTCAGATCCAGCCCTGCATACGGGTGCCCGAACGCCTGCCGGGCCTCGGCTCGGCCCACGGGGCCTGGACGTCGACGAACGGGATGCCGCCGAGGTTGATCCGCGCGCTCCAGCCCGGGGTCGTGCTGGCCTCGCGCAGGACGGTGGTGATCCAGCTGTTGAGGGAGACGCCTGCGGTGGTTGCGCACTCCTCGACCCGGGCCTTGACGGACTCCGGGATGCGGAGCGTGATCCGGGCGGTGAGCGAGTCGTCCTCGTCGTCGGCGGGTGCGGCGGGCGGCTGGGGGTAGCTCTCGGCGCCGAGGTAGAAGTCGACCTGCAGACCCTCACCTTCGAGCCGGACGCCGACGCTGCCGGACGGGAGCTCGGAACTGATCTCCGCGGCGGCCTGCGTGACCGCCTCCATGATCGCGAGCCGGGCCGCAGGGGCGAGCGCGACGCCGACCCGGTCGGCCGCCTGTTTGGCCTCGTCACCGCCGAGTTCAGCGGCGGCACGCAGGCTCTCGCGAAGCTTCTCGATGTACGTGTCGATGTTCATGACACCATCATGACATCGTTGTGATGTCATTTCAAGAGAGATATGGCGTCACCGTGACGGCGTCCGGTGATCTGCTGGACCTAGGCGATTCCTGCCAGTGTGACGGTTGGCTCTGCCGTGCGGGAGTAGGTCCCGTCTTCCCAGGCACACACACGAGGCCCAAGCGGGTGGGTAAACGGCGGAATCCTCCCAGCTTTCGCCGGGATGACGTCGCAGAGCGACGTCAGTTGAGGACGCGGCGCGCGCCGGCCCAGGGGGCCGGGTAGCTGGCCAGCGACTGCACGACCAGGTCGGCGCGGGTGTTGCGGGCGTGGACGAACTTGCCACCGCCGATGTACATCCCGACGTGGTGGATCGGGTGGTAGAAGAAGATCAGGTCACCGGGCTTGAGCTCGGACTTGGACACCGAGCGCCCGATGTGGGACTGCGCCTGCGAGGAGTGCGGCAGCCGGACGCCGGCAGCCCGGTAGGACGCCAGCATCAGGCCGGAGCAGTCGAACCCGCTCGGGCCGGCCGATCCCCAGACGTACTGTCCGGCGGGAACCTTGCTGAGCGCGTACTTGATCGCAACCTGGATCCGCGCGCTGGCGTCCGCGTAGTCGCCCGGATCGACGGTGACAGGGCCGCCGTCGCTGTCGTTCATCCGCGCCTGCTCCTCGGCGCTCAGGGTGTTGTAGAGCTGCTTCGCAGCGGCGAGCTTGTCGTCGATCTGCTTCTTCAGCTCGGCCATCTTCTGTTCCTGGTCGGCGAGCGCCGCCACTTCGGCCTCGGCCGCCCGCCTCATGTCGGTCAGGTTGGCCTGCTCGGCCTGCTGATCGGCGAGGATGGCGTCCATGTCCTCGTCCACCTTGTTGACGGTGGAGAGCTTGGCCATCATCGTCTCCGGGTCGCCGGAGGTGAAGATCTGCACGGTGGTGTCGATGTCCCGGCTGCGGAACTGGGCCAGGGCGATCGCCTGGGCCTGGGCGCTGAGCTGATCGACCTTCTTCTGCTGCAGCGCGATGTCGTCCTGCAGGACCTTGAGCCGCTCGTTGCCGGCATCCAGGGCGTCCTGGGCGGCGTCGTAGGCCTCGCCGATCTCGGCTGCCTCGTCCTCGAGCTTCTTGACCTGAGCGGCAGCGTCGGCCGCGGTGGTGGGCTTCGCAGCGGCGCTCGGCGACGTGCTGGCGCTGGGCGAAGCGCCCGGAGTCGGCACGGGCGCGGCCTCGGCGGTGGCGAACTGGATGACGAGAAGAGTGGCGGCAACGGCAGCCGTCGCTGTAGCGAGCGCGCGTCCGTTCTTCCAACCCATCAGTGCTACCCCTCGACCTGCTTGCCCAGTCCTTAAGTGAAACTGAGAAAACCCTAAGGGACGCCCCGCTGATCGCGCAACTCCCCCCGGGTTGTCGAGCGGAGTTTACGCTCCGGAGACCATCCGAAGTGGGGGAATCAGCCCAACTCGTGCCAGCTCGGCCAGCGCGGTCCGCTCGTCGTCGTCCAGCCCCAGATCGGCCGGCATGGGTCCCAGCAGCACCGAGATCGCACAGTCATCGCAGGCGGGGCCACGTGCCCGGCAGGTTGCGCAGTCGACATGTAGTACGTCCATGTCTCCATGCTGACGGGCCGCACTGACACTCCTGCGGCCGGCAGTGCACGCCTACGCTGGGCCGATGCGGGCCGGAGCCTTCGTCGCGCTCGCCACCGGGCTGGTGCTCGGCGGCGGCGCGGCCACGTCCGCCTGGACGCCGGTGGAGACCGGCGGGCTCGGTCCGGTCGGGCTCGCGGCGAGCGGGGACGGGTTGCTGGTCGCCGGCTCGACGGGCTCCGGGCCGGCGCTGCTGCGGCTCGGCACCGGCGGACCCGTGACCTTCGACCTCGCCCCGGCCGAGCCGTACGCCGCCCAGGCGACGCTGGTCGCGGTGTCGGCGACGGCGACAGCGGTGGACGTCATCGGCACGGTCGTCGGCGGCGCCCACGGCAACCCGCGCTGGACCATCTGGGACGGCACGACGTCGCCGCCGGAACTGGCCAGCCACCCGCAGGAGTTCTTCACCTTCGGCGGCCACGACGCCGGCCCACTGCTGGCCGTCCTGGAGACGCCGTCAGGGCCGGCGATCCTCGGCTCGCGGACCACCAACACCGGCTCCCGCGCCGTCCTCTACACGCGCAGCGGAACCACCTGGTCGCCGCGGCCCAGCCCGGACGCGCTGACCTCCACCGCGGACGTCCAGCTCGGCTTCAGCTCCGCCGCGACCAGCGGCGAGCGGACGCTGGTGGCAGGTGACGAGCTGCTGCTGGCCAACGGGCTGGAGCAGCGTCCGGTGATCTGGCTCGGCGGCCCGAGGGACGACTGGCGCCGGATCGAGCTGCCCACCGGCGGGATCGCCGGCTCCGGGCTGTCGCGGGCCACCTCGGTCGCCTGCGGCCACGACACGTGCTGGGTCGCCGGCTGGGTCCGCGGCCACCCGGTGGGCTGGAGCCTGGACATCACGACCGCCGCGGCGCCGTCGGTCCAGCTCGACTGCCCGCAGGGATGGCGTGCGCTGCCGTCCCCGGGACGCGTGAGCGCGCTGGTCGCGGTCGGCGGCCAGCTCTACGCGATCGCCGACGGAGCCCTCGCCCGGCTGGACGCGCCGGCCTGCTGACGCGCCCGGGAACCCGGCCTCGTGACGGTGTCCCGGCTGAGTCACTCGTCCGCCGGCCTCCACGACGTTGTCAGTGGGGAGTCCTAGCGTCAGTTCCGTGACCGCGACCGCCGTGCAGCCGAGCTTCTCCGAGCTCGGCACGCCCCTGTCGCAGGTCACGTTCTGCGTCGTCGACCTGGAGACCACCGGCAGCGGCGGGGACGACACGATCACCGAGATCGGGGCGGTGAAGGTGCAGGGCGGCCAGGTGCTCGGCGAGTTCCAGACCCTGGTGAACCCGAACACCCACATCCCGGCGCTGATCGCCGTCCTGACCGGCATCACCGACCAGCTCGTCGCCGGCGCGCCGAAGCTGGCCGAGGTGCTCCCGGGCTTCCTCGAGTTCGCCCGCGGCTGCGTCGTCGTGGCCCACAACGCCCGCTTCGACGTCGGCTTCCTGAAGCGCGCGTGCGTCCGCTTCGACTACTCCTGGCCCAATCCGGACGTGGTCGACACGGTCGCGCTCGCCCGGCAGGTGCTGCTCCGCGACGAGGTGCCCAACGTCAAGCTGGGCACGCTGGCGGCGTACTTCCACACCACCACGACCCCCAACCACCGCGCGCTGGACGACGCCCGCGCCACCGTCGAGGTGCTGCACGGCCTGCTCGAACGCGTCGGCAACCTCGGCGCCGACACCCTGGAGGACCTGCTCGGCTACCTCAACCGGGTCTCCCCCGAGCGCCGCGCCAAGCGGACGCTGGCGAAGGGATTGCCCGACGCGCCGGGGATCTACCAGTTCGTTGCCGACCTCGTCGACGGCTTCGGCGTCCGGCGCCGGCAGGTGCTCTACGTCGGCAAGAGCCGCAACCTCCGCAAGCGGGTGGCCAGCTACTTCACCGCGGCCGAGACCCGTCCACGGATGGACGAGATGGTACGGATCGCCACCGGCGTGGAGACCGTCGTCTGCCGGACGCCGCTGGAGGCCGACGTGCTGGAGTTGCGGCTGATCGCGGCACATTCCCCCCGCTACAACCGGCGCTCGAAGTTCCCCGAGCGGCAGCACTGGCTCAAGCTCACCGACGAGGCGTTCCCCCGGCTGTCGCTGGTCCGGCAGGTCGGCGAGGACGGCGGCTTCTACTTCGGGCCGTTCCGCAGCCGACGCTCGGCCGAGCAGGTGATGCTGGCGGTGTGGGACGCATACGGACTGCGTCAGTGCAATACCCGGTTGTCGCGGACGCGTCCGTCCCCAGCCTGCGCGCTGGCGGAGATGGGCCGCTGCTCGGCGCCGTGCCAGCTGCTGGTGACCCCCGAGGACTACGCCGTCGTCGCCCAACGCGTGCGGGACGGGCTCGCCGTCGACGTCGGCCCGCTGGTGGAGGCGTCCCGGCCGCGGCTGCGGTCGCTGATCGAGGCGCAACGGTTCGAGGAGGCCGGCGAGCTCACCTCGCGGCTGGAGACCTGCAGCCGGTCGTCGCTGCGGTTCCACCGGCTGGCCAGCCTGGCGGCCTGTCCGCAGCTCGTCGCCGCCTACCGGGTTCCCGAGGGCTGGGAGATCCATGTCGTGAGATACGGACGGCTGGCTGCCGCAGCGCTGGCCCGCCGCGGCGAGGTGCCGCAGCAGGTCGCCCGGGACGCGGTCGCGACCGCCGAGTGGGTGGCCCCGCCGACAGCTCCACAGCCGGCCGCAACCATCGAGGAGACCGAGCGGATCGCCGACTGGCTGGAGCGTCCCGGCGTCAGGCTGATCGAGATCGACGGCGAGTGGGCCTGGCCGGCCCGGATCGGGCCGAGCGCCACCGTCCGGCTCGGCCCGCCGCTGGGACGCGAATAGGATCGGCCCATGGTTACCGCGATTGTGTTCATCCGGGCGGACGTGGCTCGCATCCCCGAGGTCGCCCAGCAGATCGCCGACATCGACGGGGTGTCCGAGGTCTACTCGGTCACCGGCAAGCTGGACCTGATCGCGCTCGTCCGCGTCCGCGACATCGACGGGGTCGCCGCCGCGGTAGCCGACAAGGTGAACAAGGTGCCTGGCGTCCTCGACACCGAGACCCACATCGCCTTCCGGGCGTACTCGACGGTCGACCTCGAAGCCGCCTTCTCGATCGGCACCTGACGCCGACCGGGCAGGCTCAGCCCTGGGTGATCTCCACCGAGTCGATCACCACCGGGTCGACCGGACGGTCACCGCGGCCGGTGCGGACCTTGGCGATCTTGTCGACGACGGCCCTGGACGCGTCGTCCGCTACTTCGCCGAAGATGGTGTGCTTGCGGTTCAGCCAGGGGGTGGCGTCCACCGTGATGAAGAACTGGGAGCCGTTCGTGCCCTTGCCGAACTGCGTGCCGGCATTCGCCATGGCGAGCAGGTAGGGCTTGTCGAAGGCCAACTCCGGGTGGATCTCGTCGTCGAACTTGTAGCCCGGACCGCCGGTGCCGGTGCCCAGCGGGCAGCCGCCCTGGATCATGAACCCGTCGATCACCCGGTGGAAGCCGAGGCCGTCGAAGTACTTCGTCGGGTTGGTGCGGCCGGCGTCGTCGCGGTATTCCTTCGTCCCCTCGGCCAGGCCGACGAAGTTGGCCACCGTCTTCGGCGCCTCGTCGGCGAACAGGGTGATCGCGATATCGCCGTGGTTGGTGTGCAGGGTTGCGGTCTGGGTCATGGGCTTCCTTTCTGTCGCGTCCCCATCCTTACAGATGCTGTCGGACGCAGTGCCGCTACGGGTACGGTGGACTCAACGAGAGCCGGATATCCACCAGGGAGGAATCGTGAAGGCGAAGAAGCTGCTCGATGCAGTCGAAGAGGGTACCCAGAGTGCCGTCGAATACCTCACCCCGTACGTGGAGCAGGCCCTGCGGGACAGCGGCGAACTCGCCGACACGACCTACTCGAAGATCCGGCCGGCGATCAAGGACGCGACCATCCGCGGCGCCCGGCTGGCCTCCGACACCTTCGAGAAGGTGCATCCGGTGCTGGACGACGCCATCGACAAGGTCTCTCCCGCTGTCGACGCGACCGTGAAGCGCGTCCGCCCGGCCGTCGAGGATGTCCTCGACCGGATCCCGCCGACGCTGGGCTACGCCCGCGGCAAGGTTCAGGACGAACTCCTGCCCGGCCTGTCCGACCAGCTCCGGCACCTGGCGAAGCAGCCCCTGGCCAAGGAACTGCAGGTCGCCGTCGCGTCCGCGGCACTGGCCGACAAGCTGGACGCGGCCACCGGACGGAAGAAGCACGGCTTCTGGCGCACGCTCGGCAAGCTGATGCTCGCCGGCGCGATCCTCGGCGGCGTGGTCTACGCGGTGAAGAAGCTGCTCGCCGACCCGTCCAGTGGCTGGGAGAGCTACACCCCCCGCGACAACGCCTACGTCGCCGACCCGGTGAAGGACGTCGCGGACAAGGCTGCGGACGTCGCGTCCGATGTCACCGACAAGGCGTCCGACATCGCGTCCAAGGTCGCCGAGGCGGCCGGGGATGCCGCCGAGAACCTCACCGAGGCCGCCTCCAACGCGGCTGAAGCGGTCGAGCACAAGGCCGAGGCCGCCGCCGAGGCTGCCGAAGGCGGCGATGCCGACCCTTTCGCTGACAGCCCGTACGGCGAGGGCTCGTACTCAGGCGACGAGCCGCCGGAGGGCTTCACGGTCAAGGGCAACGACCGCTCGAAGAAGTACCACGTCCCCGGCAGCGCATCGTACGAGCGCACCAGCGCCGAGGTCTGGTTCGCGTCCGCAGAGGCCGCCGAGGCGGCGGGGTTCACCCGGGCGCAGCGCTAGCCCAGCCGACCCATCGCTGAACCATCGGGGACAGGTACCGATGCTTCAACTCCTGAGAAGTTGCTGAGAATCCGGCGGCCCCGCTCACACGGGCCGCCGGATTCCGTCTTTCCCGGGGTGTGACCGCACAGACCGCTGAAATCGTCCGGGTCGGCGCCGACCCGTTCCGGGCCCACCTGGGCATGCTGCTGGACCGCACCGGCCTGCCCTGGCCCGTCCTCGCGTTCCTCGCCGACGTCGAACCGGTCCTGGTCCGCGACCTCCTCTTCGGCGACCGCGGACGCCGGCTGTCCGAGCTGCCACTATCGGCGGCGCAGTCCCTGTTCGCCCTGGACGAGCAGCGGGTGCGGGCGAGTGCGCACCGATGGCTACCGTCCCGCCAGACCCGCGCGGACCTCACCCAACTGCTGGCGGACGGCTTCCCGCCGGCCAGCCTCGCCCGCTACTGCCGGCTCACCCCGACCGAACTCCGATGTCTCCTGGGCGCGCCGCGCTGCCTCGAACTGACCGCCCTGCTGGCCCGCTCGGCGCGCCTTCAGTACGCGGCTCTGCACCCCCACGCCGGACGCGTCCGGGCCGCTCGCTAGGCTGCTGGTCGTGGCCGCGCTCGCGATCCTGCTCTCGGCGCTGATCGGTGCGCTGACGGCGCTCGCCGCCCCGGCGCTGCTGCGCTGGCTGCCCGCACCGGAGGACGAGCCCGAACTGCGCTTCGCCGACATGGGCACCCGAGGCTTCCGGCTGCTGCTCCTCGGTGTGTGCTTGGCCACCGGCTCGGTGCTGCTGCTCACCACCGAGCCGGAGCTGTGGCCGGTCTGGGCACCGCTGGCCGGGCTGGGCTCGCTGCTGGGCCTGGTGGACGCCCGCACCGGCTTCCTACCGTTCCGGCTGAACTACCTTGCCTTCGCCCTCGTCGCCGCCGGGGTGGCGGCCAGTTGCTGGCTGCGCGGCGACTGGGAACCGGCGTTGCTGGCGTTGGCCGGGAGCGCCGGCGCGGCCGCCTGCTACTGGCTGATCTGGTGGATCAGCCGCGGGAAGCTCGGCTTCGGGGACGTCCGCCTGGCCGGGCTGCTCGGCCTGGCGGCCGGGGCGACGTCCCTCACCGTGCTGCTGTGGTCGTTCGTGCTGGGTTCGGCCATCGGTGGAGTCTGGGCACTGGCCGTCCGGGCGAGCGGACGGGGACGCGAGTTCCCGTACGGGCCGTCCATGCTGCTGGGCCCGGTCGCGGCGTTGCTGCTGGCCGCCGTCCTGCCGGCGTGAGGCCGGCTCAGGCTGCGCGCGCAGCCTGGGTGGCGGCGACCCACGCCTCCAGCAGCGCGGACGCCGCACCGGAGTCGATCGCCTCGGCGGCCTGGGCGAGCTTCGGCGCCAGCTGCGGGGCCAGCGGCGCGTCCGGGTCGGCCCCGTCGAAGGCCAGCGCGGCAGCGGCGGCGTTGAGCAGGACGATCTCCCGCACCGGGCCCGGCGCTCCCGCGACCAGGTCGCGGACCACCTGTGCGTTGTGCTCGGCGACGCCACCCACGAGATCGGACGGGACCGCCCGGGCGAGACCGAGTTCGGCCGGGTCCAGCGACGTCTGCACCACCCGGCCGTCCCGGACCACCCACACCTGGGAGGCGGTGGTCGTGGTCAGCTCGTCCAGGCCGTCGCCGCCGTGGAAGACCATGCCCCGATGCCCGCGGGACGCGATCACGCCGGCCATCAGCGGCGCCATCCGCGCATCGGCGCAGCCGATCGCCTGAGCGACCGGACGGGCCGGGTTGGCCAGCGGGCCGAGGAAGTTGAAGGTCGTCGGCACCCCCAGCTCGCGCCGGGGAGCGCCGGCGAAGCGCAGGGACGGGTGGTACAGCGGCGCGAACATGAACACGATCCGGGTCCTGGCGAGCACCCCCGCCTGCGCCTCCGGCGGCACGTCCAGGGCGATCCCGAGGGTCTCCAGGCAGTCGGCCGTCCCGCATGCGCTGGACGCCGCCCGGTTGCCGTGCTTGACCACCGGGATGCCCATCGCCGCCGTCACCAGGGCGGCCATGGTCGACACGTTCACCGTGTTCGCCCGGTCGCCACCCGAGCCGACCACGTCGACCGCTTCGGTGTCGAGGGTGACCGGGGTGGCGCGGCCGAGCATGGCGTCCGCCAGTGCGGTCAACTCGGTCACCGTCTCGCCCTTGGCGCGCAGCGCGATCGCGAACCCGGCGATCTGCACCTGGGTGGCCTCGCCGGCGAGGATCTGGTCCATCGCCCAGGCCGCGGCGTCCGGCGTCAGGTCACGCCCGGCCACGAGCTCGGAGAGGACGGCAGGCCACGAACTCACGCCGGGGCGTCCTGCCGGGCGGCCAGGAGTCGCGCGGCGTCGTCCGGCAGCCGCACCGGGTCGACCGGGTAGGCGCTGACGGCGTCCGCCGCCGACCAGCTGGCCAGCCACGCGTCCGCGACCGGGGCGACCAGCAGCAGCACCGGCGGGCAGTCGTCGAACTCCGACTTCAGCTGGTGGCACAGGCCCATCCCGCCGTAGGGGACCGCTTCGCCGTCGAGGATCAGCAGGTCGAAGCTGCCCTCGTCCATCGCCTTGATCGCCGCCTGGTGGGTGGCCACGTCGAAGATGTCGAGCTCCCGGCCGGCAAGTCTGCGTCCGAGCACGAGCCGCACGTCGTCGCGGACGGTGCGGTCGTCGGAGTAGAGCAGGATCCGGGCTGCGGTCATCGAAACATCCTCACTACGCGGGCGCTGCCATCGTATCGGCTTCGGCGCCCGGCTCCCGAAGCTGCCTGGGCGGCGAACCGCGTCCCGGGCCGGCGCGGCCCTTGGCGACCCCGGGCACGGTAATTGCCGAGCCCGACATTGGCGCCAGGTGGTACCCAACCCCGAGCGGGTCTCGACATAATGCGAGCATGGAGAGCGCGACGGCAAGCATGCCCCCAGGGGCTCTGCACCCGATAGCCACCCCGAGACTCCAGGGCACCCGGGGACGTCCCGACGTGCTCGCGGTGGGGGTGATCGTGTGGCTCGCCAGCGAACTGATGTTCTTCGCCGCGCTGTTCGCCGCGTACTTCCACCTGCGTGAGATCACCAACGCAGCCGCGGCGCCGGGAACCCAGACCATCTGGGAGTGGGGTGCGTCCCACCTAGACAACACCTGGTTCGGGATCACCTACCCGTGGTTCGCGACCATCAACACCACGATCCTGCTGCTGAGTTCGGTGACCTGCCAGCTCGGCGTCCACGCTGCCGAGGCCGGGGACGTCCGCGGTCTGCGGCGCTGGTACACCACCACCTTCTTGATGGGTGCGATCTTCATCGGTGGCCAGGCGTACGAGTACGCGAACCTGATCAGCGAGGGTTTCGTGATCTCCACGAACGTGTACACGTCGGCGTTTTTCCTTGCCACCGGGTTCCACGGGCTGCATGTGATCGGCGGGCTGGTGGCATTTCTGCTCATGCTCGGACGCACGTACCTGGCCCGTCGGTTCACCCACGAACAGGCGGTGCACGCGATCGTCACCTCCTACTACTGGCACTTCGTGGACGCCATCTGGGTAGTCCTGTTCGGCGTGCTGTACATCCTGCGATGAGGGGGGTTCCGATGTCCGAGCGCAAGCCTCTGCGTCGCCGTCGTGGCACGCGCGCATTCGTCCTGGCGGCCACCCTCGGCCTGCTCGCGGTGGTCTATGCAGGCTTCGCTCCGGCGACCCGGTCGCTGGCGGAGAACACCGAGCAGATCACCCAGGGGAAGGATCTGTTCGCCAGGTCAGCACCGGAGGGATGCCGGCGCCCAACACCGTCAGCCAGCCGGTGCCGAGGGAGAACACGTTCACCGCGGACGAGGTGGCCGCGATGGCCGCCTACGTCGCGAGCCTCGGCACCGGCCCCGGCATCCCCAACGAGGACCAGTACCTGCCCAGCGGCCTGACCGCGGAGGAGATCGCCGAGGGCGGCGAGCTGTTCCGCACGAACTGCTCGGCCTGCCACAACTTCAAGGGCTCCGGTGGTGCGCTGCCGAACGGTGTCACCGCGCCGAACCTGCAGGAGACCTCCCCCCAGCACGTGTGGGAGGCCATGCGCACCGGACCGGGCCAGATGCCGGTGTTCGCTTCCGGCGCCATCCCGGACGCCGACGTGAAGAAGATCGTCGCCTACCTGGAGCAGGTGAACGCGCAGCCGTCCGCCGGCTTCAACCTCGGCGGCCTCGGGCCCGTCTCGGAGGGGCTGTGGGCCTGGATCGCCGGCATCGGCGTGCTGGTGCTGTTCGCGATCTGGATCACGACGAAGGGGGCGAGGGCATGAGCGAGCTGGACGTCCGCGACGCCGCCACGCCGCCCGAGCCGGCGGCGACTCCCGTCCCCGATCCGGGGCTCGAGGAGCACGTCGAGCGCTACACGGACGTCGACGACCGCGCCAGCCGCGCCACCTACCGGCAGATCGTCGCCATGCTCGGCGCCGTGCCGGTGCTGGTGGTCGCGTTCGTGGTGGTCTACTTCGCCGTCCCGATCAGCGCCGAGTTCGCGCTGTTCGGCACGACCTGGAAGGCCCAGCACGTGCTGCTCGGCGGCACCGTCGGGCTCGCCATCCTGCTGATCGGGATGGCCCTGATCCAGTGGGCGCGCCTGGTGATGTCCGACGTGGAGATGTCGGAGGAGCGGCATCCCGCCCAGACCGGCCCCGAGGCCCGGGCCGTGCTCGCGGCCGACACCAAGGCCGGCGTCGAGGAATCGGGGATCAAGCGCAGGGCGCTGATCGGCTCCGGGGTCGCCGGCGGGCTGGGCCTGCTGGTCGTGCCGGCGCTGCTGGCGCTGGGCGACCTCGGCCCCTGGCCGACGGACGCCGTCCGGGCCAAGACCATCGAGAAGACCATCTGGGCCGAAGGCATCCGGCTGGTCAACGACGTCAACTACCTGCCGCTGAAGGCGTCCGAGCTGGTCGTGGGCCAGCTGGTCAACGCCGAGCCGGAGAACCTGCAGGCGCTGCACGGCTCCGAGTACCAGATCGCCAAGGCGAAGGCGGCGATCATCGTGGTCCGGATGGACCCCAACTCGCTCCGCATCCCCGGCTCCCGCAAGGACTGGCAGGTCGACGGGATCCTGTGCTACTCGAAGATCTGCACCCACGTCGGCTGCCCGATCAGCCTGTGGGGG
>ERZ778029.2081-NODE-2081-length-14369-cov-3.568464_pt1 | contig 14369 bp, 17 predicted proteins | sample MGYA00375759_ERZ778029 | MGnify/ENA primary metagenome ERZ778029 (study PRJEB29350, sample SAMN05389819) | bioreactor metagenome | isolation source: Ammonium sulfate bioreactor | place: South Africa: University of Cape Town | collected 2014-04-04 ...
GTATTGACTGATGGACGTTCACTACAAGTTAAATATGATTATCATTGAATAGTTAGTTCATCCTAATCTACCGTGGTTCGCGTTTCAACATTGATGCAATCAAAGTTCGTAGATCACTACTAAATGTCACTGGAACTGGATTATATGTGCCACTGAAATCAAAATATTAATACAACACAAAATTAATTTGTCTTTATTACCGAATAATTTTCATCATGAGACCATTCATGCTATTTGAATCGAACTAAAATCAATAATTCTCATTTATCAATCTCATTGATTCGCCTTCAATTACCGGATGTTTAAGTGTAGTCAATTCATAGAGAACACAGCCGAGACTCCATACATCGGATTTATTATTATACGGTTTTTGTTGACATATCTCAGGCGAGAGATAATACGGTGTGCCAATTTGTGTTCGTGCTAATTCGCACGTACTATATAAATAAAAAAAAGAATTAGCTTAAAAATAATAAACTCTGTTGAATTCATACGAATTTAAAACTTTTGATATTCCGAAATCACCTAATTTTGCTGAACCATCACTTGTTAAAAAGATATTCTTCGAAATGAAAGTTTGGCAATTAGTGTCATCTGATTTTTAAATCGAAGATATTTACTTGTGATTTAATATCACGATGAAGTACTTTTCGATCGTGTACATGTTTGAGTGCGAGAGTTATTTGCACAAACCAATCAAGTATCCGTTCTTCGCTAAATGAAACACCGCGTTGACCAAGAATACGTGTATGTAAATCTCCACTATCACAAAAATCCATGACAATAAATAAACTTGACGCATCTGAATCAAATATGTTTTCCTCTTTTCAAAACTCAACACTTATAAAATTAAAAAATACCTTCAAATGACTCGATATAAGAAACAATATACGGATGTCTCATTTCACTCAAAACTTTCACCTGGAGACAAGAAAAAAACAAAAACTTTGTTCAAAATTCACAGAACAAAATCATACTTCTTTTCTCGAATCATCTCGTTCCTTCTTGCCCATCTAAACCGATAACATAGCATGAAAATTAAACTCTCAAAATAACTCTACTTTGCCAATATTAATCTCTTTCATGACTAGTTTTTTTCCATCGATTTTCGCTTGCACAAGCCAGGCTTTGCCGAAAGCTCCTGAGCCAATTAATTTTTGCTTGTTGTATTTCTCCATGACTGTAACTTGAGTATTTGATCAAATGTATTGCCGAGTTTAAGAGTTATGAGTGATCATGAATCATCCAGATTTACGACCATCGCACGTCATTTCATACATAGAAACGACCTCTAACAGAAAGAAGAAATGAAAAAGGTATCGAATGGCTTGAGAAATAAACCAATAGGTCGAGTCTATGTCGTGTCAGTTAATCAAACGATATATTTCATTTCATTTCAACGATATACAGAGTGAAAATGATCGATATCCAGTGGCCATTTGCAACACATATGGTAGAAATTGTTTGTCTTCATTCAGACCGATGAATTTCGAGTCTATTTTCAGGATTTTCGTGGCCAAAAAAAGGCCGAACGATTATTTCAAATAATCATCACTATCTTCGGTGTATGTCGTATTTTCTCATTCAGCAATTCATTTTATTTTTCTCAAATAGATCATCGGTTTTATCGCTGGTTATGTAATGCAACAATTTAGTGTGACTATTTATAGTGTTCTCTTTGGAGTTTTTGTTTCTGCTTTAGTAAGACACCTTTTTTATTTCTTCTAAATTCGTTTTCTAATTTTGCTTTTTGTTTTAAAAAGTTGACGTTGCCACCGTGGCCAATGTATCGAAAGGATCCCGTTACTTGGCAAAAGCCTGATGACTCAAGCAAAACCTCGAATGGCAATAAGAATTCATCATCATCATCAGTGAAATCTCCGAAAAAAGCGAAAAAAGATCAATAAAAACGAGAATTTTCTTTGTTAAAGCATATCTATCATCGAAAATATTTTATTATTGAGAAAAAAAAAAGAAATAAAACATTTCAAAGGTTCATTCATTTATCCACAAATATAGAAAATGCAAAATAACTGACTAAATACAAACGAGAAAAGGGGAAAACACACGCACACACATTGACATGCAGATAGATGCTTTTTAAAATTCTCTTAGCGCTTTCGTACTGGTCGACTAGTTGTTGAGGCTGATACTGATGCTGATGCTGATGCTGAATTCGTAGTTGTGGCAGATGCTGTTGTCGTTGTGGTTGATCGTTCTTCATCGAGATCATCATCGGTTAATGCCGCTGATGCAAATCGTGGCGTTGTTGCTCGAATTATTTCATCGACGGAAGCGTTTCGATTTTCATAGAGAAGAATATTTAGAGTTTCTTCGTAGATTCTTGCTTCGAAAAATTCAACCTAATTCGAATAAAGATTAAATTGATATTTGTTGGTTTTTTTTAATCGAACGAACTTTATTTTGTTTTCTCTCAGTTGCATAAACAATCGATGTACAACAAACTTCAGCCATTTTCTGACCATTTCCGTAAAAACTCCAACAGCAAATCTCTTCGCTGCCCGTTACATCTTTTATAAATAAAATTCGATTATGTAAACGAATACTCAATTTATCGAATAATTCGATATTTTTCATTAACATTTCATCCGATGATCTAAATTACAAAATTCAACATCATTTTCTTTCATCGAAAGTATCCGTACGCTGTGTAAGAATATTTATTATTATGTCGATTGATAGCTAATTTCACAATTGGCTTTCGTACTGTTGCAACAATGTTTGGCAATTCTTTCGCTGATGTTAACATAATAACTTTACAGCACGCATCCGTATCACCGGTCGTTTTTCTCGAACGTGTTCGTAATTGTTGTTCGAGCAGATCGATAAGCGATTCGATACAATAGAATTTAGCTTCTTGTAAGATTTCAGTTAATATTTGAGTGCATTCAGGATAATTGATTGTTCCATCGCGAAGATAATTTAAAATTAAATCGAAATGTTTGCCATCACGATCGATTAAAACCCAACCTGAAATCAACACTAAATTACTGAACGAATTTCTTTGAGAAAAAGGAAAGAACGCACCTTCACTGTCTTGTACAACTTCCATTCGACCGCTGAACATCGCTTTGAACATGGTATCTTCTTTTGTAAGCGTATCGAAACTTGTTAGAAAGAGATGATTGCCAACATTGAGTTTAACATATTTGCCGAAATGATTGTTGTATCCCATGAGTGCGTTTCGGTTCGAGTTCGAACCCGATGGGAGTGTCGGAGTAGTAGCGTCACTCATCTGAAATAGAAGATCGAGTTTTAGAATCTCGAGTTTATTGAATAGAAAAGAAAAATCAGTATAATTTTAAATGTCGAGTCACTTCATTGATCGCTTTCGATGGAGCTAAAAGAAATTATATCAATGAAGTTTGTTGTTTTTTTCTGTTTTGACTTTACCTGGACCGATTCCGAGCACCGTTTTACTACCTGGTTCGATTTGTGTTCGTCCTTAAAAACAGACGAAACATTGGCGTTTTCTTTTTTGCTGAATTATCTTCTTACCTGCATCACGTATTAAACATGTTGTTAAACCTTTTCGTTTGGCTTGAAGTCGTAATTCTTCTCTGAAATGCCGATTTTCAAATCGAATTTTGAGTCAATCAATTTTGACAACTCACAATTCATCAGCAGATTCACATTTACACACAACTTTTGCTTGACCACATGTAAACCATGTGTCGACAGCATCAGGAGCTTGTTCACACGCTTTTTGAAAGCAACCAAGTGTAGCATGAGAACACTGTGCTGCTACTTTTCCTATTTAAGACAAAACGCAAAAAGTCAAATTGTCAAGTTTTTCAAAATCAAAATTACCTTTGCCCATTTTGAGATCGTTTCGTACTACGAGTACCATCTGAAATTTCATCGATATTCTCCATCGAACTGTTCGAATACGAACTTACTTTATATTCACCATCAGTATCTGAACACCCGGGTTCAAACTAAAAATCATACCAAATATTATTTCATTTTTTTTTCTAAAATTCCAAATCGTAACTGACACTTCTCTCGTCTTCTCGTTCGTCTTTCTTCGGATCGAACTTTTTCGAAACAACTTTTACATCATTATTAACAAAAAATGACGCACTAAACAACCATCCACATGCCAAGCCTACACAAAATAAATACTTATCATGCTTTTTTCTCTTCTATTCTACCTCCGAAAAATCCGACTAAAAGGCCGGCTATCACATTTTTTTCAGCGAACCACGGCGCTTGATTCATGAGAAAACTAATGACTAATCGATTACTGACGGTCTAATAAATAACTTGATCTTACTCATTCGAAAACGATGACATCATCTAACACGAGAGACGTGAGAAAACAAATATCTATCTGAAAAAAACAATAAAATGAGTCATTGCTAGAAAAATATCACAGAAATTAGTGAGAATTTAAAAGATACAATTGCTCGAGAGCAAAACGAGTTCCATTGGTTAGATTTTCTCTTTCACTGTGATTCGCACTTGTTAACGAGTGAAATGGTAATTCACACATTCCCGTTTCGTGAACATGTGCGTTGAATACATCGGAACTTTCAGCGAGATCCAATTGCGCGCAGATATAACCGATTTGCTTGAATGACAGCCATGCATAGGCATCGACTTCTTTCGGATCGATTGTGACCGAAATATCGTCACTTGTTCGAGATGAACGTATGTGCAAATAAATCACAATATGATGACGTCGTGGTAAACCGTGAGAAAGTTCAACAGGAAACGAAGACTAGAGTAGAAAAGTTTGTCTTTCCCTTCTTCTCTTATCTAAAGTCGAATCATTAGTTTTTACCTCCCACAAAGCTAAAGTCTCGGCTGTTTCGAGTTCATTCTCTTGAATTTCAATGCCGACTTCTTCGTGTAATTCTCGTATGCCAGCTTGTAATAACTGAATGAAAATCGATAAGATAGAATCGAAAAAAACAACGAATAAATTTTACTGTTTCAGTTTTTTCGATTCCACCGCCCGGACAAACCCAACACGATGGAAATGTACGCATATGAGCGGCGCGTCGTGTTAGTAGAACGCGATGATCATGCGATTCGAAAAGTATGACAACGCCAAGAGCGATTTTATTCGACGGATTGACCGGAATTTGTGAAGAATTATTTTGAAGAAAGAGATTTGTAAATGGACAATATGATGGACGGCGAAATAGAATTTTTGATGTATCATCACGTTGGATAGTCAATTGTTCATTCGCGTATTGAATATTCACATGTACAGATTCATTATTCGGATTTAATTGTTCGACTAAAGGCTGAACAAAAGAAAAATATGATCGTTTTTCCCCTCGAAATCGAACTTACAGTAGCAAATTCTGGACGAATCTGTTCTTCATTGTTGTTGATTAATATAATTTCAATCATCTAGTGTTAACATGAACAGAGAAAATATATGTATAGAGATATGAGCTGAAGAGAAAGAAAGATTTTTGTACAAATTAAATGTTTTCTTTTTTTTTCTGTGGTGCATTCATGTACAAAGGAGAAAAAAAACAAAAAAAACAATGGTAAACAGTTTTATTTCGTATTGATGATACACACATATTCACGAGAAATTCATCTGGGAATACGTTCTCATGTTTGTGTATATACTAAAATTAGTCAATCAAATGATAAGATATTAACGTTGATGCATGCCATAGTACGAAGGATAGTTTGATGAGCCAGCTGCTTGATATGGTGGATGTTGAGATCGATCTTGAGGAGGATAAAAACCGTCCGGTGAACGAATATCAGCTGATGGTTGATGACGACGAGCAGGTTGATTGTTACTTGATATTCCGTAGGAATCATTGCGGTAGGGTGGATACGGATCGTAATCGCTAGAAGAGGAAGAAGAAAACAATGGGTGAGATGTAATGTGAACAAGAAGAAATGACAAACCGTTGACCAGGATATTCGGATTCACGTGGTCGATTTGAGTAATATTTTGAATATGGATCGTAGTTTTGGTAAGGATCAACGTTAGGCGGTGGTGGTCCAGATGGTAATCCACCGCTGTAATAGGGATCAGCAGATGGCATATCAGGATGATGATCATACGATCTAGATTTTAAAAAGAAAACTTATTATAATAAAAATGAAGATTGTTTTTTACCGATTAGGTGGATAAGCGTCAGGTCGAGATTGAGGTGGTAAATCTCGATAATGACGTTGTCCCATCGGTCCACCATTGTTATTTCCATAACCAGGCATATCGTATTCCGAAGGAGGAGGTGGTGGCGGTGGAAGAGGAAAACCATTGTCCTGTCGTTCATCATAATAACGTCTCGAATCCATTCGATTATCATATGGAGGACGAGAACGATCATAAGCACCATGATTATAAGGAATATTATCGTAGGGTCGAGCATCTTGACGAGCCCATGATGAATGATTATGTCGCATTGGACCTCCTCCACCACCACCACCACCAGCACCGTATGGACCTGAATTGTAGTGATATATGCCATTACCATTGCCTCTACCTCCACCACGAGCACGAGGACTAGAGAAAGAAGTTCAGTCGAAGCTTTTTCTTCTCTCAAATCGAATTAAACCTACTGTTTCAATGCACTAGCAGGTTCCGGTTGACCAGGTCGATGCCGTACCGTACTTGTTGACAACTAAATTCACCATTACAAAAAACAACCTCGACATTGACTATTCACTTACCTCAACACGTAATCGTTTGCCACGAAATTCTTTATTATTCAAAGCAACAGCTGCTTTTTCTGCTTCTTCTATTGAACCATAATGCTAAATCATCAAAAATTCTTCAATCAATCAAAATCTTCTATATCAATTCCTCTTACCACAAAACCATAATCTTTTATCACTGATGCTTCAAGTACCGGTCCAAACGGTGCAAATAATTCAGTTAATTCCTCTAAATCCATCGAAAAACTTTCCTTTTCTCTCACATTTCCATCAAATTCACTCACCTGTTTGTGTTCTTTGATCAAGATTTCCGATGAACAATTTCGTTTTAACCACTTTGCCAGACGCACTCATTGTCAATGTTCGAATCTACATTAAAAAACAAATAATATAACAATTTCGTTTGTTTTTTCTGTTGTTCTCAAACGGCGTAAACGCGCTTCAATAAAATATCGCATTTGTTCTAAGACGTCGAGTAAAACGATAACAAAAAGAAAAAAAAGAAAAACAAATTTTTTTTACAAACAGAATCACAAAAAAAAAGGAGATTCATAGTTCATTCGTTATGTTTCGCGACGAATAAATCGATTGAATATCACATTGTTCGAGCATTAGAATAAGCGCAATCGAAGAAACGAAAATACATGCGCGCACAGTTAGACGAGAACGCGAGTGTGTGGTAATATGCAAGCTAGAAGATAATGAGAAAATATTCAAATTTCAATAGCGAATCGCACGAGATTGTTGAATGAACGTGTGTTTGTGTTTTCTTTTTCAACGCAATGAGTAAATTTCGATTCGATCGAGAGACATTCGGCGAAAAAAAACGGCGAAATTTATTTAACATACCTCTGCTCGAGATGTTCACGTATGAAGGCATACGGATGACAATCAGCTCGTACAGGCCAAACAAAATCGGGATCCATTGATTTGAATAATTGAAGACAATTTTGTTTGAAACCAACATCATACGGATAGATAAACGATGGATTTCGACGATAAATTCGTCGTAAAATCCAAAATTCAACTGTCGTTTGATTGTAGAATATATTTCTCAATTGAATAATCAACAAAAATCCAACCTGACGAATGAAAATATGAAATCAATCGAAAAATCACATTATTTTCTACAAACTGCAAGAATCACACCGATGGCTAAACCTATCGATAGGATCGATGCTAATAAACTGAACCACGTAAACCGAAAGACAGGTTGATTCGATTGCCAAGTATACGGATAATACGGAACGAATAATACTCGATAAATACACGGACAGATCATGAGCAAAGCATGAATCGAACCGAGAATTGAATAGAATAGAAAACAACAGAAATCAATTTGATTGAAATAACCAATGCAAGTATTCATCCATGGACACTACAATTGTCGATTGATGAATGAGAGTTGTTGAATGAAATTCTAAACACGAATTTACATGATGATCGAGTTTGAGAACACATCGACGACATCGTCGACAATGATGAGAGCGTGACGCTTTGAAATTCGAACAAATCGGACCTAGATAAACAATTTGATTTCAAAAAATCGAATCAATTCGAATGTTTTACGCACAATAGTCGAGATATTTTCGATCTTCTTTTCTCTTCGGTTGCCAATTCTTCGACACGAACCCTACGTACAATGGAAACGATTATTTACTTTCAAATCATGAATTAACAAACCAGGTCCAATGAGAATCGTTCGAAAAAAATGATAGAAAATCAATATAAACCATAGCCAAAATACGGCAACATTAATCAAACTAAGTAAATCGTCAACATTCGGTGGAAACCATTGCACAAGACAATTCCACGCATTGATTGTACTAGAAAAACGCGATTTGTTTGTTTATTTTTTTTTAATCAATTGAATTCGTTTTTGTTTTTACATCCATAAAATGAAACAAATGGCGCCAATAGGTCCATAATGTCCGATTTGATGAAATCTCATACATACAGCAAAAGAAACTAACTAACTAAATATCTATTTTCTATTCTATTCGACCATTCTAATCAATTCTTGTCCTCTCTTCTCTCAATTCTTTTCTTCCTCGACAACAACGAATAGAAGTCAAGCTATGTAAACTGTGGATGCGTCATTCCTTGGAATGAGTTTGTTTCGCACATTCTCTCAATGCCTTGAGATGACAACGAATTCGTCAATATAAAAACTATGTCCGAAACAATTTCGAATGATTTCTCCTATTTATTCTTTCGTAATGGTGCTTCATTCCCGATAAATTATCTCGACGATGAAGACTCGAAATCGACGATAAATTCTTGTCGAATACCGAAATTAGTCGATATTTGCAGTTCAATTATCGTTCAAAATGATAGTCTAACTGAATACGCATGTGAAATTATTCCGAAAGAATTATTTTCTTCACTTTTTCGTGCAGCTTTAAACAGTACACAGGATGATACATGTATAAATATTCTGATAACTCGATGGCCGTATCGTGTTTTTCGTTTGGAGAATTTTGTTGATAAGAAATTAACTTCATTGAAAATGTTACTATGCGAAAAAACGGCTTTACAACGAACAAAACAAGCGATTAAATATTCAGTAATTATCATTCCACGTTTTATTGATTCGATTCGACAGCAAATCAATGAGAAAAAACTGTCTCATCTTCGTATTCTTGATGTAACAAATTTTCCTGTTGTCGAACTGATTCTTCGTTATATTTCGACGCATTGTCGTCTTGCTGAAAAAGAATCAAAACGAAATGAATTGATCGATATTTACAATCAACAACATCAACATTTAGTCACAACAAATGAGAATCGAACTTCAAACGAAGATCTTATTAAATCAAATTCGTATCCCGATGATCGAATTATAATTCGATTCGACTGTATCATACAAGACTATCGAACGTACGTTGAACTTCTCTCAGCATTACGTTCGTCAACGCCGAATATTCAATTACAAATTGCCACAATTGACATGCGTTGCATCGGCTTAGCACTTGTCAGTAATTTTCTCGATCATGTCGATAAACGCGTAAGAAAATCAAAAAGCAAAAAAATACCGAGACATTTCTCATTGATTTTATTTTCAGTTTGTTCATACGCTACGTGTTCCGTACAATGTTCTTACACGACAAAATCTCAAATATTTTCTTCCACGTTTGCCTCATCTCACTCAATTGCATACGTTAGATTTATCGTGTAATTTCATTGATTTTCGTTTGAATCGAGAAGATTTAGAACAGTTCTGTCAAGTTCTATCACAGTTAAAACATCTCAAGAATCTTTCGCTGAGCGGTTCACCAGTGACCAATCGTCTGGAATTTATCCTCAATTCAATTGAACATTCATTAGATGTTTTGAATCTCGATTTTTGTTCGTTATCCGAACTCGATCTACTTGCACTCAATCAATTCAGTGCTCGACATCAATTCTTGCATTTAGATTTAGGTACAAATCGATTGAATCGTTTCATGAGACAATTACTCATTGTTCTTATGAAACAAACGCGTTTGGTCGTTTTGGATCTCGATTATAATCGATTTTCATCGAATGATTATCTCGAATTAATTGCTTGTTGTCAACGATTGACAACATTGAAAAGTTTAAGTGTTCGCGGACCGAATTCGTTGACAACACAATTAGCAGCAGCGACGTTCATCGGCGAACATTATCCGTGTTTACGTTCGTGGAAAATTGCGTCACCAATTGAATATTCATTGAATCGTTTTGTTGAAAATGATGAACAGAATTTATTAATACAAACGATCATGCCATATGAAATGTTTGTAAATGAAATGAATAAACGAGCAAAATGTTTAGTTTCAATAGTTGAACTTAGTGTGTGATGAGTGCGTTTTGTAGAGACAAAAAAAAACCCAGAATTTTTTTAATGTCGTTTTTCTCTTTTTTTCTTCTGCATTAATAAATATGATGATATCGATATTTCGTTTCTGTTATATATCTAACCTTTGCAATCTTGATTTAAACTAGAATTTGTTTATTTATCAAACTTCAATTAGTTACCAACGTTCAGCTAATTTCCTACTCACAACACAGATATAAACAAATCACAATATGTGTGTGTGTATTCTGACAATAATCATGACAGATAGATATCATATAAACACATAAAGTTACTTATCGTCTCGATAAAAAGATCAAGAAGATGCCGCTTCGATGATATTCAATAAGACAAAAAAAATCATTTGCTTTTTATTTTCATTTCAAGATGAGATTACAAAAAAACAACATGCTGTTCAATTTGTGTGTGTGTGTGTGTGTGTTTTTACAAAGTCAAATGAGATCTGACCAAGGGCTCACAACAAATAAGATGTCCTTTTTTGTTTGAGTCAAACTAATACGAAGGAAACTAATTCGAGAAAAAAGAAAAGAAAAGTGAATAAGATAATTTGTTGTTGGTAAATAAGAAAAAGTTTTTTTTTTAAGCATAATCAGCGGTTGGACGAGATGGTGAATGAATATCACGTTGAGTGTACATGGGATAAAATGTTTGCCGAGCATATGGACTCATTCGTGTGGGATGATGAGCATTTGATGATGATGTTGGTTCGCTAACTGATCGATAGTTTAAATCCGAGAGTTGAGAATAAACAAATGCATCAGCAGCATAACTGGCGAGATCGGGATTGACTAGGGAATACGCTGATGGAGATATGAAATTGACAGTTGGATCTAGAGAAGCAAAAAAAGGAATATTCGATTGTTTTTTTTTTGTTGTTAGTCGTGGAATTCTACCTTGAGGATCAGACATAAATCGAGAAGTAATCGCAGCAGCTGCCGTATTAAACATATTCGAAGATGTTGGCGAACTAGCTGATAGATTAGGTTGTGTTATCGATGTTGAATTATTCGCATTATTATTATTATTTGATTTCGGATGTGACCGAAGTAAACGTTGATTTGAATTCAAATGATTTAAAACTTCTGCTACACTGAAAATTGAATCGATAGGTTTTAGTTTTGTATCAAGAAAAAAATTTGTTCGATTACCAATCCTCGGGATCACAATCTCGAAAACCTTTGGCAAAAGGATTCGATGCAATTTTTAATTGTGTTATTCGATGATTTTGATAGGCTGTGACGCCGATAAATTTCGTTTCAGGAAAAGTAAACGTTCGAAATGCTTGTGTCTGTTGAACGAGTAATTCATCGGCTTTCGACGACGGCGAATAAACGCAATGAACTCGCGGTTGATATCGATGCATTGAATTGAGAATAATCTTTACATGCAAACATTGAGTAAAAACAAAAGAGAGAGAGAAAATCATTTATCTTTACATGTCCGTTTTCATCGAGAAGATTATTGGTTAATTTAAGTTTATCAAATGAAACAACATTTTTCATCCAAGCTGCGCCCGTTTGAGGAGAATCAGGATGAACATGAAAACGACCCGGACAATGAGGATCAGCTTTTCCAGCAACGACCCAACTCGAACTAAAAGAAGAAACATTCTGTTTTGTTAATTAAAATTCAAATCAAATCTCTCATTTACCTATAAAAAGCGTAACGATATCGTTTGTCATCGAGTGGTACAAAGTCTACCATTAACAAATAAGTAGCCGACGGGTCCATGCCGTAGATTTTCACTTGTAAAGTTGGAAACATTCGTCTAAAAGAAAGAAGAAAAAACGGAATATCAATCGTTAAGACTTGTTATCTCGAACGTGATTGATAATCTTCTGTCATAGGGAAATATATTCATTTCTTCGAGCTATCAGTAGCACATGTTCGCACGAGCGACGTGCTTTTCCGTTCGAATTGTGTGATGATCTCAAGAGACATCATTCGATTGAGCCATTAGCATCAGTCTTATCTCTTGTTGTCTCAAATGATATTCAATATCATTCGTCGTTGTGTTTTATTCATTACACTTCACTTGCACATCGAATGAGAAACTTAATTACACTTTGGTTAGTTCCATTTCGGTATTAATGACTTTTTCATCAGGCTATAGAAAAGTATCTTAACAATCGATTGACTTGTTTCATCGATTGTTTAACAAATTAACTCGAATGATTAACACGTCAAGACAAAACACGAGATATGGATGTATTTTGATTTTGTCTGTTAGATTACCTTCCCGATCGTGTAACGATCATTTCCGTGCCAAGTTTATCGAATTCATCCCAGAGAGATTTCGATTCGATAACCATTTTAATATTAGTTAATTTCGGATGAAGAAGTTTTTTTAAATCGTTAGTTCCGTTTGTATTCGAACCATTTTCACTATCTGATTTATTCATATCAAGCATATTTGTTGATGTTGATTTGATTTTCTCCGTTGCCGATTGAATATAATCTAGAGAAACGAGAAAAATTTTCGAAAAACAGAAAAGCAAACGCTGAATCTGGACGAACCTTCCATATTTCGAATTGAAGTTAAACTTTTTTGCAGATTTGTCACTTTTTTATTTAATTGCTGATGCTGTCCGTGATTGGCTTCGGTTAATGTTGCCGTACGAATTTGTTGTGAATCTGTTGGATAATAATCATGAGAAGAAGATTTATTAGTTAACAAATTCGAAAGATGAGAATTTGTATGATTATTATTGATACTATTGCTTTCTATTGGACTCGTCATCGAATGATATAAACTATTCTCATCATCGCAACAATCTGATGTAATCAGTGAGGCGATACTGAAATTGCTTGCACGCGGTGTTAACGGATTGTTATCCATAAGAAAACGACGAAGAAAATAATATCTTGTTCGAGTAGAAATGTTGTGAAAAAAAAACGGCAAAACTTGAGCACAGAAAGAACGATGCAGAGAAATAAGAGAGAGAGAGAGAAGAAAAAGAGAAATGATAAGGTGATAGCAATTGTTCGGTTCGTTCGCACATAAGAGAAATATTATAGAAAAAAAGCAAAACGATTGGCACACATCGTGAGCCAGTCGATTTTCTCTTTCTTTTTTTTCTCTTATTCGCTCGTTCGTTCGTTCGTCCCACTATCATCAGCAAGGAAGAGAGGAAGACTCATCATCGTCATGTGATAGATTGTTTATCTCCTATATACAGTTAGCTTGAGGATATACACACAGAATGACTTGACAATCGTTATCATTCGTTCGCTTGCAAACGAGCATCGATATAAGTCGTTTGCCATTTATTTTCTCCTCGCCGTTTTTTCTACCAATGAGACAGCACAATCGTATCAAAACGTAATTAGACAAAAGTTTTGTTTGAATTTTCAAAAGAAGAAAATCAAATCTCTAAAAATAGATTTCATCTCAACGAGTTTTTTTTCTTGCCTTCAAATCGAATAATAATAATAATAATAATAATAATAATAATAAATGAGAATTTTGTCAAAGATTATTACATACTTGATTATTATGTAGGTTTATTCGCCCACTGTGCACATAGAAGAAGTGATAAAGAATGAAGGGTTGGCTATTTCTCTTAACTCGGTATCTAAGTTTGAGAGTGTGTTGACATTTTCCTAGTTGATGAGTTGATGAAGACGTACGAGCTCGACCAATCAACCAAGTCAAACATTCGACTGATAACAGAAAACAATAACGATAACTAATTGAGAAAAAGTATCAAGAAAGAGAGAGAAACAACTTTCTAGTTTCTTTTTTTTGTCTATCTTGTGAACAAATTCGATTACTCAATAGGCAACGAGTTCTATTTTTCTCTAGATATACAAACACAAATGATATAATTGTATATAAGATTGTAAAATTCACTTAGAAGACGATCTATTC
>ERZ778029.2085-NODE-2085-length-14355-cov-4.413147_pt1 | contig 14355 bp, 14 predicted proteins | sample MGYA00375759_ERZ778029 | MGnify/ENA primary metagenome ERZ778029 (study PRJEB29350, sample SAMN05389819) | bioreactor metagenome | isolation source: Ammonium sulfate bioreactor | place: South Africa: University of Cape Town | collected 2014-04-04 ...
CCTACACTTCTCTCCCCATTAACGATCGATTATGTTCACGCCCGAGTTCTCTTCGTTGCCGTCAATACTGCCTTTCCTCTGCCTCTCTTTCTCCCTTCTGAAGCAAGCAGCCGCGTCCATACATGGAGAACAAAAATTGTTTGCAGAATAAAAAAAAAAAGAAGAAAAAAACGAGAACGAAGAAAATGCCAGACACACATTTGCGTATACCAAGAGAGAGAGAGAAAGAGACAGACACGCTTCATCTACTCGAGTAATCAGCCGCTTGGCAACACATTCAGATAGATTTATAGTGTGAATTGATCTCGAATGCATGAAATATTGTTGAAACTGTTGATTATCAGATCTGATGACGACAACTTGCAGAAGCATGACTAATCGCATGTGAAGCGAACCGAATAGCATACGATGTTGTATGTGCGTGTGACAGAAAAAAGAAGAAGAGAACAGGTTATTTTCTGTGTGTATGTGTTTTTTCAGAAAGGCAAATGTGTAAAGAATCAGAAGAAGTGGAAGGAAGAACTACGAACAAAATACTGATGTTGTAGTAGGAAGGGAAAGAGAGAGAGAGAAAATGTTAGGAGAGATGATGAGAACGACGAAAGAAAGAAAGAAAAACGCATGTCGACAGTAATATACTGTTTATGCATGAAAGACAATGATTTTCTTCCTAGATGCTTTTATCGGTCTTATTTTTTTATATTTACCTAAATTGGCTCTGTGCATGTTTCTATATGGATCTATTCGTATGTTAGAAACGTTTGCGGTGTAAGCGAATGACGTACACATGGCAATATATCTAATATGAAAAGAATGAGAATGAGAATGACAACGTCATTCGTTGTTCATCATGTGGAACGAATCTCATTCCTCTCGGTCTTTTTTTCTTTTGCTTTCTCATCTTGTTACTGATGTTGATGCGTTTTTTTCTCTCTTTCTCTCCCTTCCAGACATATCATCAAGCTGGAGCGACCGCCCAACATTAACCTATAAAAGAGAGAAAAAAGTGCCTACACACATACATACATACATACATACATATACATTGCATACAGACCTACTCGCTCACACACTCAACGGCTCGATCATGCGTTGATCTATAATATACAGAAAAATGATGCAAAGCTGTCGGTTGCCTACTAAGGGATTAGACATGCAAAACCTTGACACAATACATTGTGATGATAGACAACTCAATTAGATCGATGAATCGACATCGTCAATTGAGTAAGAAATACTGACGCGAAAGAAGAAGAAAAAAGAACGACGACAAATTGAAGAAAGTTGATCATTAACAACATTAAAAAACAACAGAAAGAACAAAAAAAAGGACAATGAAAACGAGATTCAAGTACTCAAATACATATATTGAGATGTAATGAACGTGATACAAATGAATCTAAACTAAGTAAAGAACGACGCATGTGATTAGATTGCTCCGGTACAATGGTTGTTATTTACTATAGACCAACAATACGCATAAGTGAGACAACGAGAAATGATGGTAGTAAGCGAAAAAGGTGATCCGCTTTAGTCCGTTATTCATTCATCCTTCTTTTTTTTTCTCTCTCTCTTTTGCTTCTTTTCTCTTTTCATGCATATGGCTCGTCCTATTGGTTTTAGTTCACTATTACGACGATGAAATCGTGTATATACTACACTCTCTTCTCGTTCGTACAGTCGATAAACACAAGCATATATCGATAATAATAGCATAGTTCTATGCTGTGGGTGTTACCCAGCATTGAAGAGTACCATATGTAAGCGGCAGAGAATGACACGCATCACGGTTCGATTACGTTCTGCTGTTGCACGTCTGAGACACGAAGCGAACAAGCGTGCGATATACGCACACACACACACTCGTGAAAACGAGAAGACACGACGGCCAAACGAAGAAGAAAAAGAAGAAACTAAGAGAATGCAAGAGATGATTATATTCTTTTATGTATTATGGTGCGCAGGCGCAAACAAACGTTAGTGCCACTCTCTCTCTCTCTCATCTCACCAACATATCGATGTAAGAGTAAAAGCGTATATCGTTCTATTGATGACAGTGAAATAAGCTTTAAACGAATAAACGAATGAAATGAAGGATGACATTTAGACACCTGTGTTTGCTTAAGATAATAAGGCCAATGGTGACGGTCGTCATCGTTTCGGTCGGAGAATTTGTTATGTTCTTATTTGCTTCTCGTCAAGTAATCTATTCGTTTTGATGGAGTCCATGCTTGAATTACTTTCTATTTTCTTCTTTCTTCTTCTTTCGTCGTTTTAAACTGCCGATATAGTTACACTCACCTTCTTACCATCTTTTACTTTCGTTTGTCTATGTCTTTTCTCATTCTTCGTATGCTTCTCTCTCTCTCTCTCTCTCTCAATCCCTCTCTCGCCTTCTCATTTTTTTCTTGTGATAGATACAAAAACGGCATGTCGTGTACGCTGATACTTGCGTTGCGCGTTGTCTCATTTCGTTTGTTCCGTTCTCGGTGGTTCGGTTTCGCTCTGCATGCTTTTAATCTTTTTGCCCCTTACCGTATACGTCCGTGTATATGTGTATGCTCGTTTTGCTTTGTCTTTGTCAGCTATTGATTCTCTACAAACACACACACACATACTTCGCGTGCGCGTTTGCGCACACACACATAGAAACGATGATGGGAAGAGAGGCACACCGAGGAAGTGGGCGAAAGAACGAACGAACGAGTGAAGCAAACGAGAGAAAGCAAGAGAAGATCACCTCTTATATTAATGCACAAGATGATTGTTATGCTGTTTGCATCAATGATAGAATTTATTCCGAAAAGATATTCGTCAGTTTACGTAGATTTTTCAGAATTATTAAAAAATGACGGATTGATAAATTCGATTTGATAGGCAATATGATCAATCTACTTGATTTTTAGTCTACAGGTTTAAATTTCACCAAAGCGAAAATTATAAGTATCATAGACATTGATCTCAAGCTAAGAAAAGTGTACTCAAGACGTTCTTTACGATGAATGCCGTATACAACGGTGGGGGGGCAAGCATATTCTCGCATTTCGTTCCATTCCGTTGACGAGAATGATGACGTCCTGTCGAGAAGCACTTTTACGCAGTTACGGAGATCTGACTTTTTTTCTCCTTCTACATTTATCCTTCACTAACCGTATGCTACTTTTCTTCTTTCTACTCTTCTCAATACAATAACCATAATCATACTAGATTCTATTGCTATCTCACTCGTAGTTTTTTCTTCTTCTTTCTCATCGGTTATATTTATGTCTGTGTGTGTATATACATACATACATATATGTGCATCTCCAGAGACCGTAAAAATGTGCCATGCATCACTGCGATAGATGGTCGATTTGTTGATCGAATGCGTATATTACTATTTGTGCAAGTCTGTTCACTTAAAGCATCAAATAAGAAGAAAGCAAAGAAAAGAAAGCAAGCAAGAGTAAAGACAACGACGACGAAGAAGAAGAAAAAAGAGACTCATGCATGCATGAAAGCACGTAGTCGTCTTATCATCAATTCACCAATGCCATTAGTCGAACTTTGTTGAGTAAGAAGAGAAAGTCTAAGCAATCTAATGAGTAACGTTTCTTATTTCACGCTTCAACGATGAAGATTCTTCTTCTCATATCATGCCCGTAAGAAATTTCATCTAGTCATTGTTACAATCAAAGATATTCTTCGGCGAATGAATGGATAGATGTGCGTGTAGCACGAAAGAACACGGTAGATTGTCGAGAAGAACAGTAGAATCGAGTGACTGGTGTAATCACTTCCACTGTTTAGATGGATGACATGCATTTGATGAGCGTCAGTCAAGTGTGTGCGTGCTACAATTGAACTTATTTCGATTAAAAATTTGTACGTGTAGGTTTATTGAAGAGACACTAAAAAAAAAAAAAGACGATGACAGCCGAGCCGTGATCATCGAACTCCCTTGGTGACTTAGTGGAAGACGAAATGAATTGAATGAATAGATTTTTATCATTGACAAGAATTGGTCTTCTTTCAAATCAATATCTAAAGATAGACACATCTAACTAGTGTTTTTTTATATGTGTCTTTAATTTCTCAACAATTACAACCTAGACATTTATTTTAATGATATGTTTAGCCTTTACAATGCAAATGAAGACCGAGATATTTATTATCTTTTGCTTACAGAATTGGATTTTTTCTAGTATATAGAAAAGGAAGAAGAAGAAGAAGTATTATGCAAGAATGCTTTTATTTTCTAAGCCGATTAAAATTGAGAGAAGAGGAAAAAAACAACATTAAAACTAAACTTACTTAATCCAAATGTTAACGGTATATCATGACGATGATCATGTTCATCAAATTGAAAATACTCGACTTGTTGAATAACAAAATTAAATCATTCATTCAGTCGAACTACGAATATGTACTAACACACATCACGTTATGATATTTCCCAAGAAATTATCGAAATATAGAGGTCGCAAAAATGGCTAAATTCGAATAGGTGTTCATAGTTACCAATCAAAAACTATTTTGAAATTACAAGAAAATGAATGAAAGATCATTTGTGATCTATCAAATATGGATGATAATGCAAATGAAAAACAACGAGTTATTCTCGATGATGACCAAGAAGAAGTCTACGAAAATCCTCCACACATGTTCTTTTGTTTATGTGGACAAATGGCATTGATTTTAGGTTCGTAACGGACACCAAAATTTTATTTTTGACATTTTCATTATTCGTTTTTTTTTCTTAGATTGTGGATTGGAATATCTACCATTGCGATCACGAGATCGTGCACGTGTTATCGATTCGAAACAACATGCACATAAGAAATATTGCAAAGATGAAGACACAGCAACGTACATTCGTCGAAAAGACGAAGGTATCGAAACTCAATATCGAAAAAAATGTCTCAAGTAAATAAAATTCATTTCAAAGATAAAGTCAATTCGAATTGATTTAGATGTGGTCTGTCATTGTTCTATCAACATACGCCAACAAGTCCAATCATGTTTATATTCGATGGTGCTCTATCGACTGAACCGAACGATGGCTCGAATATCTACAGTCAAGTACTCGGTGCTGAACCGAAAAAAGTTATTAAGAATATTAAACGTGAAGATCGTGGCAAGACATCATCGGTTACTGTATCGACATTAGATGAAGATGAAGAAGAATTAGAAGCACGAGAAATAGCCAATTCGTATACACTAAATGCTCGAGTTATTGAAAAACAATTGGAACGAAAAGGAATGAATAAACGAAAAGCTATTGAAGAGGTTTGTTTATTAACAAATGGATTTATTTTAATTTTGACTTTCTTTTTGTTTTCTTCAGGCATCACGACGTGAACAAGAAGCTAAACGAGCAAATATTCGTGGCACACTGATTGATAAATAGATGATTGTTGTTGTATAATAAATATTTCCAAAAAAACAGAAATCATTTTTTAAATTTCTATGGATGATTGTTTGATCGGTGGTAATCTGTTTGTATTTGTCGTTAGATATTCGTCGATTAATCGATCGAGATCATCGATCGTTCCATTTTCAAATAGAGAATTCTCGAGAACGGATTGTTGAATTCGTATTTCGACTTGATGAAGGTCAATCGAAAGATTTCGTCGACGAATACGTTCGCGAATGAACGGCAGAATTTCGTCGTGACTAGTGAGAAAATCCTTCAAAAGCATCGATTCATTCGATGAATCGATCAATTGAAAACGATGTACGAGAGAATCTTTTGAATTCTTCGTTTCTTTGGGCTGTTCACGACCCGTACGAACAAGACGTTTGTGAACACGATAGGCCATTTGATGATGATCGTTTTGTTTCGTTCGATAATCTGCTGGTTGTTCGAAATAGGAATAGAATGGATTGGAAAGAGCATCTTGAAACCAGAATTCACGAAAATCGATCATCACACGTTTACATCTTAGTTCGGCTATTCGAGCTTTTTCTTTCGTTGTTTTTTGCCAACAAGTGAAAAATTCTTTGACAATGTAATCGTCACGAAAACGTTGCGTCGGTTGTTTGACTTGTACAGCAATTCTGAATTATACAAATGAAAATCGAATTGTGACTTTTGTTTTGAAAGAAATCAACGAACTTATCGAATTGTTTTTCATTTTGAAAAAGACCGGATTCATCGATGAAATCATCATCGAAATAATAGGATAAATTCGTCATGAGAGATTTTTTCAATGGATGAAATTGATCCGTATGTGCAGACTTTTTATCAGTCGGTTGCCAGCCTGTATACAAACGTGGTACGCGAGGAGCGAGACGTTTGATGAGATCTTCGTCGGTTCGAATAGCCGTCAGAGATATACGACGAATTTGCTTTTCTTCCGCTTGTTTTTGAAAGAAATCAGCTAGATATAGAAATCGATTGGCATACGAATGAGTTTAACTGATGAATATTCTTACGAATGTATTCATTGAATATTGCTGGTTGATCAAGTTCTTTTGTATCGTTATTGAAATCATAGAGTTTCGTTGGAAGTTGATATGTGTCGACATTGGGAAGATGATGTTTATGAAAAAGATTTTCTAGTTCGAAATTTTTAATCATTGGCTTAAGTGGAATCAAACGAGTTTGTTCGAGAGTATCTTCATGTGAAGTTTGAAATTTATCGAAATGAATAGGAGATATATGTGAATCAGCAAATCGTTTGACGTTTAATAAATGTGTGGCAATAGCATCTTCATTTTTCATGAGTTTAGGTTCGATGAATTGTTGTTGAGGTTGATGTTCGGCAGGTGAATGTTTTTTTCGACGACGTTTTGATTTTTCTGATATTCGAAAAAAAAATAATAATAAAGGAAAATATTCACTTGACAACAATTGAGAGATTTATTTTACTCGAACGTTTTCGTTTTGTTTTTTTGGGTTTTTTCGGTGTTTCATCTTCGACATCGATTTGTTGGTCTTTCGTTGCCGAAGTAAAAGGAACGGCTTTACGTGGTACATGAATTAATGAATTGGGTCCAAGTGACTTTTTCTTTTTCTTTTTTTTCTTCTTCTTCTTACGAGTTGGTGATGATTTACCGCCGAATTTGTGATAAACGACAGGAGTCGATTTTGGCGTTGATTCTTTGATATTAAACGGTTCGGTTGATGATATTTCATCGATTGAAATCGGAGATGTGAATGGAATAGGTTCTATTTGTTCGACTGGAGTCGATTTTCGTCGTTTCTTCGAAGATTTTCTTCTTTGTTTCGTTTTTGTAATAGTTGAGGGTGATTTTATCTCTTGCTCTATCGTACTTTCAGTAACAACTGGCACCGATAGTGGCAGTGGTGGATTAGTAGTTGATATCTGTTCTTTAATAGTCGTTGTTTCAGTTTGTTTTGTCTCACTAGTGGCAGTTTGTGAACCACGAGTGATCAATTTCAATGCAATAGCATCTGTTGGCTCAGATTCTTCTTCAATAGGCGGTAATGGTGGAACTGAATGATAAATTGGTTCAGCTATTTGTGTTTTGACATCGAATGACTGTGATTGTTTTGATTTAATTGGTTTAGGAAGAACTTCAGGTTGTTTGGTGGTTTCATCTCGATTTTCCACTTGAATCAAAGGTGGTACTGGTTGAAGATTTTCTTCAGAGATAGTTTGATACGGAATTGCCAATGTTCGAATAGGAGCATCCAGTCGATGATGAATTACCGTATTTCCTTGTCGAGTTTTTTCGAATTTAACTAAACGAGATTTTCGTTGAGGTTTTTCATGTTGACTAGAATCTCTTTGAACCGAAACATGATCGGGATATCTGTGTCGAGTATAAACATCTCCATAATCTCGCCGTGAAGGTAGAATAGATCGTTGAGGTAATTTTCCGATTTGTTGCTCTCTAGTTTTTGTTTGTATGAGAGAATATTTCTGCACATTTCCTACAATAACCAACGATGACGATTGTTTTTGTTGTTCTGGTGCAACATTCGTTTGTTGTTTAGTTGAGATGTCAGTTATGAAACTCGATGTTACTGTTGGATTTAGTTGTTGATGAACTTCACTTGGTAAACGAATTGAATTCAATTGATTTACATCGTTTTGAGTATGAATACCAGTTTTGATTAACGTTGGTGAAATCTATTCAATTAAATATTTGATGAAGATAAATCAGAGATCTGATTTAATTTACAGTGTCTGTTTTATTTTCGGTTGAATCAGATGGAGTTTGAAGATTTTCTAAAGCTGAATCTATTGAATATCTAATTTTTTCTAATTCATGATATAGCTTTTTCGCATCAGTAGAAGGTACTACTATGTGTGATTGATGTTTTTTCGAATCGATTATTTGACTAGTAGCAAATACGATGTCTAAACTCTTTGTCTTTTCTAGAGTAACACTTGTCAACGATGAATCTGAGATCTTCGATACAGTAGGTAAAACTTGTGAACGATCAGATCGATGTAATTCTTCAGCTGAGGATTGAATTACTGAACTGTGCTGTTGTTGTTGTTGGTCTTCTTCTTCTTTGTGCAAATGTTGTCGAAGATTTTCAACTATAGTTTGATCGGCATTAGCTCGATCTAATTGCTCGATTTTATCCAAGATTTGTAATTGAATATCGATTTGTTTTGAACGATTATTTTCTTCACGTGATTGTTTCTATTGATCATCTGTCGTTTTGAAATTGTTGAGTAGGAAAATTATTTTTCATTTGAAATAAGAAAGTTCGTTACTTAATTGTCGAAGATCTTTAACAACATGAATAATTTCTTTTTCGTGATTTTTGTCTTGAACACGTTTTTGCAGTTGTTTAACATGTTTTTTCATCAATCCACGAATTTGTTGATCAACTGAACTTAGACGAGCAGATCGTTTACTTGTCACAAGTGATGATGATTCAACTCGAATAGATTTAGGTTGAAGTTTAGTGAATCTTTTCAATTTATCTTCGAGTGCTCGTTCGGCTGCTATTTGTTGAGTGAAATCATTATTCGTTACAGCTTCTGCATGTTGTTGTTGAAGATATTCAATTTGTTTTTGTAAAAGTTGACTTTGAAAATCTGTTGGCACAATTTGCTGAAGACTATCTTGCGATTTCGATTGAACAAGATATGTTTCAGGTAGATTTTCTTCTTCAACATGTATATCAATTGGTAATTGAAATAAAGTACGAGTAGAAAGTGCAATTCCTGAGATTAATTCTTGACCAGATGTAATCTGATTTGAGATTAATAATTGAGGAGAAACATGTTTAGTTAAACGTGCATATTCAACTGATTGTTTGGCTATTTCAATTGCTAGATAAAAAGATTAAAGAATTATATATTCGATCTATGAAAACATATCAACGAACCTCTTTGTTTTAATTGTTGAATAGAATTCAACATTTTCTCTTGTTCAACATTCGGCTTAACAAAAACTCGAAGTGCATCGAATGTTCGATTGACAATTGTTTGCAATGGAACTATGAATTCATGTTCATAATCGACTTTTTGTTTTTCTAAATATTGATTGTAATTTTTCAAAGATTCTAAAGTATTTCGAAGCGAAAATTCTTGATCATCAACATCGTGTTTTTCATAGAATGAAACTAAATCTTTTGTTAACTGTTCGATTTTCATTGCATAATATTCATGATGAATATTAATCGGTTCCAATTGTGATTGTTGAATATATGCATTGAGTAGACTCAATCTAGATGCCTGTAGTTTGACTTCGTTCATTGATATGATATTTGTTCGTTGTTTTAATTCTTCTTTCTTTTTCAAAACATCTAATTTTCTCAAAAGATCGCTTTTGAGAGTTTCGTGTTTCTCGAGTTCTTTTTGATTTTGTTTTCTTAAACTATTCAACATCATTCGTATTGCATCGACATAATTTTTCGATGGTAATTCAATTTGATAAGATTTTCGAAATATTTCATAGAACGAATCGATTTTCGTTGAGAGAAATTCATATTGTCGATTATCTTGATCAGTAATTGTTTCGAATTTATTTAATAAAATTTTTAATTTTTCGATCGATTTTAGGAGATTTTCTTTTTGATGGATTTGATTTTGATTTTCAATGAAAAGTATTTGTTGAATATAGGAACTTTCAGAATTGATTGGTTCGATGAGAAATTGTTTCATTTCATCGAAGAATCGGTTTTTATATTGTTTAATACTCGTCAATTCATTTTGAAGATACTGAAGAATTTGATCGAATCGATTGATTATTTTCTCAGTTTTCGATTTGTTATTTTCATCGATTGGAAATTGTTGTTTGAGATCGAAATTTCGTTCGATATCTTCGAGTTCGATCGTTTCCGAGCCATCAGCTATTAAAAAATTATGATTTCTAAACAAAAACTTCGCATGTTCAATCAATCATACCTAATTTTTGATAGAATTCATATTGCATTCGTTCGATTTTCTCATAGATATTTTCGAATTTTTTCTCCTCATCTTGTCGTTCATTGAAACGCTTGGCTAGAAATTGTATGTATTCCAAACGGATTTGTTCAGGTTGTTTTGCTTGATTCGATTTTTCGTAGATATTGATCAATAGATTTTCGCATTGTTTTTGAATGAATTTTGCACGAAATTTAATTCCTAAGATAATGAAAAACAGAAAATAACAATGGAAAAAATAGAATTCTGTGAACCAGTGAGAACAACAGATCGAAGTTCTGTCAAAAGTGAAGTATCTCGAAATTGATTAGTTAGATTTTCCACTTGTTGAACAATCGATTGATCATCGAGTTGATTCGCCACTTCGACTAGTCGATTGATGAGATTCGTTTCCAACTGTTGAATGTCTTTTCGATCTTCGGATTTATTCTTTCGATATGCCGTTAATTGATCATCTAATTCAACAATCGATCGCATTGTATTCAAAAGATAGTCCATGTTGGCTTGAGCTTGTTTATAAGTGAGTTGATCGGCAGATATGTCATCGGATTTCTTGTCTGAGCAGAAAAAGAAAGATTCCTATTTGAAATAAGTCTAACGAATCGAACTAACCAAGAATGGGCACGATCTGTTCGATGATATTTTCTTCGATTTTTAATCGATCGAGTCGATCTTCTATGTAACCATGAAGAAGTTCGTAATCGACATGTTTCGATGCTAATTTTTTCGAGATGATATGTTCAATTGAGTGTTCAATTTGTTTTGTCGAATCTAAGATTTCAATCGGTTCGGATAGAGGTTCATCGTTTTCATTAATAACGAAAGTAAGAAATTTTCTTGACGTAAATTCTGTTTGCTGTTGAGAGACAAGATATTGTTCGGGAGTAAGTAGAACTTTATCATCGAGTTTTTCATCGTATAGAAATGTTGCTAATTTCAATTTCGAAAGATCTAATGCTGAAGGTATTTGAATAGCTTTCGAAAGTAAACGATCGTTATTATCGATGACAAATAAAGCTTGATCAGTATGAACTTGATTATTAATCGGACCAATGGATTTAATATGTATGGGTAAAGGTTGATCAGAAATTCGAATTGATTGATGTTCATCATCGAGATACTCGAATTGAACTGGCAATTGCTGAAAAGTAATAGGATCTGAAATAGGAATTTGATTTTTATCGACGATGATCAATTGTTGTTGATCGTTGGAAATTTGAAATCGATCGGATGGCATTGGCATTCGAATGAGTTCGACTTGATCAGATATTGGATGATTTTGTTCATCGAGAAGATAGATTGCTGGTTCGATTGGAATGCCTTTGTTATCTACTGGTAGATGTTTTAATCGAGCATTGAATGGAATATTTGGATAATTCGAATGATGACGAGCGACGAGAATATTTGAAAGATTCTTTTGTATTTGATTCGATTGTGTGCGTAAGACCTGTTGTATTTCATCGGGTTTATTAATATTTTCTTTTGCTTTTTGTATTGTTTCTTCATGAGCTTTTAATTCGAAATATTCCGTTTTGATTGATTCAAGACGTTCGTTCATATCTTTCTTTAGCAAATCTTCAATTTGATATTTGTTCTCCGTGGTATTTTCTTGAGCCTTTTTGAGATCATTTGTAATATTCAATAGATTCTCTCGGATCATTTTCATATTCTCATATGTTTTCGATTCGATTGATTGTGGAACGTTTCGAGATACTTTTTTTGTTATCAATGATGAACTAATGTTTCGTTCTTGGAGAGTTTTATCATCGAAAGTCTGTTCAATCAATTGTAAATCTGCATGTAACGTTCGAATAGCTAATTCTAATTGTGTACCAAGTAAAGATTGAATTTGAAGATATTTTCGAGATTTTATATCATTGAATTTGTCTCGATTTTCATTGAGTTGAGTTAAAAGATTTTCTCTATTCGAATTAGTTATCATTTGATCTAAATCATTGATTTGTTGATCAATTTGTGAGATTAATTTTTGTTGAATATTATTCTCTTGTAAGATCTGTTCGATTTGATTTGTACGTTGTTGTAAATGATTGACTAAATTCTCGTTTGCAATCGAAGGAAGAAATGTTTCATTGAATTTATCGATTTCAGTTTGTAAATACTCGATTAATTCAGTATTGAATTGACTTAGTTCATTGGAATAAGTTGCAAATGTGTTAAGTTGTTCATTATGTTGAAGCGTTCGTTGTAACCATTGATCGATATTATGTTGAGCTGACGAGATATAGATTATGAAAATAATCAACTGTAACGAAAAAAAAAACAAAGTCATTTACCTAAATCAAGATCTTTTCTAAATAGATTTCGATCTGATTTAGTCATTTGAATGAATCTATTTTTCGAAATAGAAGAAGAGTTTTATCTTTTTAATGACATTTATTCAAACATACGATTCGGAGAGTTGTTTAGCTAATTGTTCGGTCGTCTGCGGTATTTCAAATGCTGAAGATTTTGTTAATGAGAATGTTTTATCAATTAATTCAATTGATGGGACTGTTTGATTGGAAATAGATTTGCGAATGTTTTCCTGTGATATTTTCGTTTCTGATGTTTCTTCTGTTACACTTTCTTCTTCTTTCTCTTGGCTTTTTTGTTCAGGTTCCTGATGAACTCTTTCTTCAATTAACTCAGTTGATGGAACAATTTGAGTGGGAATAGATTCGCGAATGTTTTTTTGTGATATTTTCGTCTTCGATACTTCCTTTGCTGGAATTTCTTGTTTTTCTTCTTGACTTTTTTGTTCAGGTTCAGGTTCCTTCTCAATTATGTTTTCAATTAATGTGTTACTTTTATCAATTTCAATGACCGTCTGTTTCTCTTCGATTTCTGTCGTGTCTGTAATCGATCTTTGTCGAACTATAGTTTTGTCATGATCTTGTTCAATAAGTTCTTCTTCACCAAAGTCCATTTCGAAAAGCATCTGTTTCTCTTGCTCGTACGAATACGGAATTAATAATTGTGGTCCGAGAAATGATGCCAATGGAAAGAATTGTTCGATAACACCTGTCGATTGTGTTGGTGTTCGTTGTTCTTTCGAAATTTCATCGAAATCAACATCGAATTCAATTTGTTGTTCATCGATTAATGATGTTTTTGATTTGTGTGAATCTTTTTGATCTTTTCGTTTCTGCATTTCTTCTCTAGAGATAAAAATCGAATTTGAAATATGAAATCAAATAGAAAGCTAAGTAATTTCTTTTACAAATAAATCTGTTTTCTTTGTTGACTTAAATTCGATTGTGATGGTTTATTTTGAAATAGATCATTCAATGTTTCGACATCGAGATCTTCATCAAGACTCGGTCGAAATTGAAATTCTTGTTGTTCATCATCTTCTTCTTGTTCATCATCGATTACATCAGAAATAATTGGACCTGTATCACTTATTCGAGATAATAAATATTGTTTATACCAAGTATCACTCAAAATCTTCAAATCACGCAAGAATTTCATATCATCATGGTTAAGATTAACTAAAATAACAAATGAATATGTTATTTAAAATTCGATTTGAATTTTCTTACATTCTAATTTCAATGTTTTAACTGCATTGAATGTATTTATTGGATGTAAATGAAGATAATTTCGAATCGTTGGCAGCAGATCGAGAATATGTTTGAGACGATCAAGTTTTAGAAAATGATTTAATAATTGCGATAGATCAGTTGATGAAATGCATAATTTCATTTCGAGATTATCGTCAACATGAATCTTTTTCACAAGAATATCATCTTGTGGTTTCGAAATCTCTCGAAATCTATTCACCTAAATAAAAAAACATCAGATAACGATCAATTTTCAATGTTATTTTCATCATTACATTCAAACAAAAAGTCTTCTTTGCATAGGCTTTAATTTCTTGAGCTTTGGCTACTTTACAAACAACTAATAAATCAACAAGATCATCGAGATCAACCATTCCGTAACGTGTTAATAATAATTCAAAATCGGTTGAAAATAAAATTCGATGATGTTGAAAATATTTATCTAATGGTTGTTG